>Ga0157363_1005244_pt1 | contig 12056 bp, 5 predicted proteins | sample AttsexASBM1_FD_111477 | JGI IMG/M metagenome (GOLD analysis project Ga0157363, IMG submission 111477) | Fungus gardens microbial communities from leaf cutter ant in Ribeirão Preto, State of São Paulo, Brazil - Atta sexdens ASBM1 | ecosystem: Host-associated > Fungi > Mycelium > Unclassified ...
CTGAATTTTTTTTTCGACATTTTTCGCACGATAGAAAAATCAGAGCTCAATCGGCTCGCGCGGAAGCTGCGCGAGTATCGGCAGCGCGGGGAGCTTTGGCAGCGATGGGAAGCAACATCTTTGCGAAGATTTCATCAAAAGGATGGAGGCATGGAGGAGAATGAGCGAGGCCTCATGTCGAAGTGGCGAAAGACCGAAATCTCCGATGACAAATCGTGTTACGTCTGACATTGACGAAACGGAGTTTCTTGCTTTGGAAAAGCTGCTTCTGCTATTTGGGCAGAGGACCAAGAAGGAACTTCGAGAGAGCGATGCGAGGCAGCTGAACGATTGCTTTGATGGTGATTCGAGGTACGAAACGAGTTCGAACGATGTAAAGAACATCTGAGAAATATCACGTTTTTAATTATTACGACTTAATACAAATCTGCACCGTAATTAACGACATTAAATATAGCTTGCAGAAATAGTTTCAAATCAATTTACAAACATTGCTATCTCTTTTTAAATCATTCTGTCCATATGTGAATAAAATAGATTTGCAATTGTTATTTAAAATTGTTTTTAAATTATTGCTACGTTAATTTTTTATTTAAAAATGAATAGTTTTATAATAAAGATTTGCGTTATCTAAAGCAGAAGAAATTATTATAAAATAAGATAAAAAACTCCACACTAATTTGGTAAATTGAGTCCCAGTGAAATGAAGTAGTTTTCACATATAATAATAGAATTAATTAATCATACTTTGTGAATTACTGAGCTTTTTGGTTGATTCAAGATTCATGGCTGCGACTCGAGGCGTAAATTGTGGTAACGAAGTGTTGATTCGCACGTCTGTCGGCTCTTACCGTTTTGAGGGTATATCTCGAGAATTTACGAGGAAACTGTACGACTGGGAGAAATACCGCGGAATATCTCCGAGATCTTCCACGTTTCGCCTTTTGGGGCCGGGCTACACGCCGTTCGCGCAAGATTCGAATGAAGTTGCATTGTCAGAGCCAAGTACGATGAATAAGATTAAGTAATTTTGAAAAACTTGATATTCTGAAATAACAGTTGCTAAAATATTGTTATTCCGTAATTTTATAGGCAAGAATCATGCATATCACTGGACTCTGAAGCGATCTAAATCTGACGGTAGTGTCTTCGAAGGTAGCCTTCGCGACGAATCGTTCACATTACGTCGCTCCGCAAGTCTCCAATCTCTTACTTCTGCAGGCAAGCTCGAAGACGACAATCGGATAGATATTTTACCGGTCTCTAGTAAGTACACTATTCTACTAATGATCTGTCTTTAATGTCTTTTATGTTTTAACATTTTTCAAATAATCTTCCGGACAACACAACTTAAGGAATACACCAAGTCAAAAGAAAGTCAAAATGTTGATTTTTGGTTATAAAATTTAATTGTTAAAAATTAAAATAAAGTTATTTTAATTTTTTATTGACTTTTATATTCCTTAGAAAATTGACATTATTTATTATCATTTTGACATCAAAATAAATAACATCAGTTTGCTACCTCCGCTTAATTAATTAATTTTCAAAAAGCGTAGTTTTATATTTTTACAATTAATTACAGTATAGTTTACGCTTACTTTTATAAAATATTATATTTCAGTTTATTTATTTCTGATTTATCTAAACCATACCTGTGCTATCACATTTAATTTTCTATCAATTATTAATAATTTATTGCATCCATTTGTCGCAGATAACTCACAAGGAATCAAAGATCCGGAGGATACAGCGATAGAAGATTCCGAGCCAGAAGCGATGATTGTCGACATCGAAGATGTTATTGAAGAGACTGCCAGTCCCTTGGCAGGAGTACAACCTCATCAAACGCCAGTGTACTCCGTCGCAGCCAGCGAAACCACTAGCATCGCCGTTCCTCTTGGCACAGTCACATCGAGTCATGAACCTTCGCCAGTATTCTTGGTCAAGACCGAAGACGATGAAGACTGTGAACGATGGAATATCGCGAAGATTGGCCAGGCTTGCTCGAGCGAGAACAGTCCGAGTCCAGAATACTTCCCGGTATCTGAGGACTGGTGCGGAAGAACCTCGTTGGATGATGACAAGTCGAACTGGGAGTCGAGCTGGTACAAAGAAAGCAGGGAAGACGACGACTCCACAGGATGGACCGAGAAGGCGCGACGCTCAATTCCAGATTGCGGCGATTCTGTAAAGTCTGACCGTTCAATTGGATGGAATCGAGATATTTGGGATAAATCGGGTGATGGAGCAAATAGGTAAACTTCAAATTAATTTCTTTAAGAAGTTATCACACGGAAAAACGATTTTGCTGGAGTATCTAAAAGTTTAGCTAAATCTATTTTTCTAAATTCTTTGGAGCGGAATCTCACTTTAAAGAGTAAAAATTGAACTAGTCTTAAAAAAGATTAATTCAATTTTCAATCTTTAAGAGTAAAATTTTACTTTTCAAAATGAGCTTTCACTCTAAAAATTTTAGAGAATAAATATAGATTTGATAAATTGAATTATAATCAAAATAAGTATATATTTCATGTCTTCACATTCAAATTTTTGTAAAAATTGCTTATGTTCGAATTTTCCACATAATTATTTTGATGATCAAATAAAATTATTTTCAGATCTGTATTTGATTAAATTTTTAGCAAAATCATTTTTTTCGTGCAGACTTTGACAATCGTATAAAAAATCGGTAATGTGTTCTCAGAGATTCGATGATTCTCGAATCGCCTTCCACATCGATCTGCGAAAATAAAAGTGATACAAAAAAAGAAGATTTCCTCGGTAAAGTATTCCAGACATATATATCAATTTTTTTCAAGATAAAGTATTTATTTTTTTTATTTTACGATATAATTTAAGTTTATCAACTTCCTATAAACCATGTGTAGAAATAAATCAAAGATATATTATTTTCCCTATTTTCCAATATTCTATTTCAGAAAGTGACAACGCTGGATCAATTCATTTTAAAAGTCTCGAAATCTCACCGACGGCTTCGAATGCGGAAGAACTTATGGTACATAAAAAATTAAAATTCAATTTTATTTTAATCTTATTTTCATGTTTTCATTTCGCACGTTTATTTAATTTTAATCAGTTTCGCGCAAAGCATGAATAAAAAAATTGTCTATTTACGAATAAAGTTGCTTATCGCTCAAGATTCACAAGACATTCCAGTCACTGCGTCGAAGCAAACTTTTTGGAAAAGTAAGTTTTATCATAACGCAATTGAAATTAGAGTCCTGTCGGTACAACCAGGACCCACCGCGTACGTGCAAGGGGATGGATGAGACGTGTAAGGAGAAGCCCGAGGATCTAGCAGACGAATCTTCGAACAATGAGCAGACGAGCGATGCGAAGAATCTCCGAGATGACGAAGATGATGAGAAGACCAAACGGGGAGACATAATTCTTAGCGCAGAATTTTGCGCTTATCAATTAACAAAAACAGTACCATCTTCGATTTGTCCTGATTCCAAAGAAACTTCATCAAAGTTATTGAATTTAAATTTAGGCAAGTTCATATTCTTCTTTAATTCTTGTAATTTCTATTTATTGTGTTTTATGTTAAGGATACATGTGTCACATTTCAAAGTATTATAAAAACATAAAAATATCGTAAATTGTTCTATTATTACATTTGGATATCTAATGTAAAATTTAAGCATAATTCTCTTATTGATTTTTTTACCTAAGACTGAAAGATAGTAATTATTCATATGGATTAAAAAGCATTGAGCAATAATACTTTTAATGCTTAAAATAAATAATTCATTATTGTCTTTTAATATTAAATTGGCTAATATTAGAGTTTTGTAAAAATAAACCATTCCTATAAGTCAAATTATTTGTGATTTTGTAGTTAATCTTATGGCCAACATTCTTTGATTAATATCGGATCTGTTTTTCTCTTTTAGTTTTTGTTAATTGAATTTTTAGCTAAAATTACAGCTAAGATATTTTTAATTTTATATATCTTTTTCTCTTGCAAGAATATCATGAAAATTCTTTTCTTGTATATAGATAATAACAAGGATACATCAGAATGCCATGGCGTTGACAGCGAAAGCGAGGCTTTAGCACATTATGAGAGTTGCGGTTCACCCGAGTTGCAGACCGATGCGGATCGGCATTATGAAATTCTCACGTTTAAAACCGATATGTGCGGCAATACAATGGATAATCGCTTGTACGAGCCAGTCGATTATCACAAAATTCACAGCTCCTCTTCTGACAGAAGCAACTATATAAAAGATATTTCTTCATTATCGAGAGTACCAGAAACAAAAAAATCAAATCTCTTAGAAACTCCGAGAAGTCTCTTTATCGATTCGACCATTCAGACTATTCCTGTAACAGTCTCTAGGAACAATGAAATGCGCAGTTTGGAAAAAATTCTGATCAACGAGGAGACCTTGAATAAAATAATTGTTCCTACGGCGTGCACGGAAAGTGGGACGAAATCTACAGAAAGAATTCGAAATCATTTCAGAAAAGCAAATCGTCAGAACGACATCGCGGCCGTCAATAATTACGCGCCTAAAAAAATAATTCGCGATCATCAAGTTGAATGTGTCAAGAAGGATGGTTCTTCTACCAGAAACGTCTTCGTGAAAACAAAACGCATGATCTTCAGCCCGTTTCGTCGATCAGAAGATCGACCGTCCTCGAGAAAGCAGAGCGACAGCTCCGTCGATGGTCGGCTTCCACATTTGTCGAAATCTAAGAGCAAGTCGAGATCGGCGTCGCCGAAATTGGGCCGACAAGACGCTCTACTGCGCGTATCACTATCGTTGCCGTGGCCACTGCGTTCTATGTCGAAGGAAAGTGAGATTCTCTCCAGAAGAAGCTCAGAAAGCAAGACGGAAGAGGCAACAATGACTCAAGAAAAAAATTCACTGTGCAAAGAGAATAACGTGAATAATAAGAGACTGAACGGAGAATCAAGTAACAAAGACCCACCATATATTGATGAAGATCAAGAAGAAATTCAATCAGACACAGAGCTTGCGACAATGAACGTATGCTCGATCGGAAATACTTCTGCACGAATTTCTAAGCAACTGGAAAAATCAAAAATAACAATGCTCGAACGGGATCCAGATGCATGCCGAATGCGGGACAAATTAAAATATAATCAAACACACGACGATGGCGAACGCGATAAAATCAAGTGCAGTCAAGTGCAATTCGAAGGAAAACGCGATGTGGAAAGAAACCAGAAGCGAGAAGAGAGGTGGCAAGAGGAGGTGAAATTTGGCCGGAAACAAGACGAAGCGAAGCAGCAAAACGAGAATCACTCTAGATGCGATGCAGTATCATCGGATTTGATGCACAAACTTAAGATACTTTCGGATGCCGCAGCGAAAAGAGAAGGACGAACGATGACAGCGGAATCCTCCGTGATCAACAGTTTGGAATCACGTTCCTCCAGAATAAGACGAGCCAAGGAGAACTTTCTGTCTCGGCGAGGTGGTCCTTTCTGTCGCTCCGTAATGGAATCGGCGGATGCTGCTTCCAATCCTGAAGATCCTTGGAGACGGATGTCGACGACTCAGATATCCGCGAGAGAAACATCGAAGTTGAACGAGATCACAGTGACTGCTTCGAGCTCGCAAGAATCGAGATATGCGAGAAATCATACAGAAACGACGATGTTGACCGTAGAGAACGAAACCGTGTCTTTGGGCGAGATCAAGATCGACGTTCGAACGGATTCGCTGGTGAAATCAGCAAGTGCCGGAATGATCAACGTGGATCCCGACACGTTTGATCGGCTAGTCACGGTTGATCGCGGATGCGAGTCTCTGCCGAGGACCATTGCGAAACGCCGCGATTCCTCGAGTTCGTTGGCAAAGATTGTCGGGAAGCTGAAGCTTTCGCGATTAATTCGTGCCCGAAACGTCGACAGCGGCAACATGAGCACGATCACGACGTTGTGTAGGCAAAGTCTGTTGATCGATATGCGAAATGATCCTAGAAATCAAACTAACGAACAAGGGATTGAGGATCCAGTCGAGGATGATACTGACGACGAACATTCGGATGAATCTTGTAAAACGATTCACGAATGAATCAATCTGTTCTTTAATCGAGATTATATATTTATGTAATATTCCAGGTGTCTGTGAATTTTTTTTAAATATCTTAAGTTTCATCTTATAATAATGAAGCTTAAGCTTAATCTTATAATAATGAAAAGATATTAATCTTCAGTAATAAAGCCTACAGCAGCCTATACAAGCGAATTAGGAAAACACGCGTAATTAAATGTTTTAAGAGAACTGTACTTGATAATTAAATCGCATGCGCGTGCTTAAATGTCAATGAAAATGATACTTTTAATTTTATGAAGAATGTTGTAATCGATATTAATCATCTTGCAAAGTTAAAATGCAAATTGATAAATTCTATCAATTGAATAATATTCAATATTTAGATAATTTATTTATTAATAAGAATATTAATGATAATTACGCACTAATGATATTACAAGTTATAAGCGATTAAAAGAACAGAACTCGTGAATTAATAAGTAACAAAACAATTTTTATATTCATAACAGCTATTTATAATAATACTTAATTAAAATAAAGAAGAGCGTAAAACAAGATCGGAGAGAGAGATGCAATTGACAGTATGGTCCAACTTTATAACACAGTATTTTTTATTAGTTCTTTGCTTATAATTTTTTTTTCAATATCAATCAGTATGGATAAGGTAGAAAAAAATCTGTATGAGTGAATGATGCATCAGTTATTGTGTGTATTAATCAGTAATTATATACCTCGATTTGAATCCTATTTAGTGCTTATTAATAATATAAGGTGGAAGTCAAGTTCTTCCATAGTTTAAACACCAAATGTTTAAAATAATTAAGGTCCTATATAATAAAATAATCAAGTCCAATATATAATAATTTTTAAACTACGTATCCAATAATTATACAATAATTCACGTATCGCAATAATTAACTACGTTGGTTCATAAAGGTTTTTTTTTCATTTTACTTTATCTTTTGATTCGCAGAGCCGGAAACATAATTCATTTTAATCTTATCGTCAGCGTAACTAATTCTATAAATAAACACACAAAATGTGTCACTCGTATCAAATGTCGTGAGAATCTTGCGAATGGATTCATATTTTCGATAGAAAGATTCTATTCTATTCTATTTTAATTATTACACTGAAAGAAAAATGTATTAAATTTTAATAAATAATCATTTGAATAATATTAACATAATATTTGAATAATATTAACATTTATTTACAAAAAATAAATATTTGCTAAATTAATAAAAAATAAATATTTGCTAAATTAATAGAAAATAAAATAGTTAAATGACAATAAATTCTTATATCAAATAAATATAAATTTACATTCAGTAAATATTCAATTGGCATTATTCAAACAAATATTTATTAAAATTTAGTATATTTTTTTGCAGTGTGTATATTAAATTACACAAAGTTGTTTTTTTTTTAATAATGCATAAACACCGTGTCCCTCGTTTTTTGTCCCGCAAGGAAGAGTAAACACAATGAGATGACGGTTACGATTCTGGCCGGTGTTTGATTAAACGGGATTAATGTCCCCGGGGCGATCTCAAGTGGCGAGGAGAAAGCGAGCGCGTGTCGTAAGCGCGTGCCTCCCCGAAGTCGCCATAGCTCGATTCTTCCCCTTCGTCGTCCCACGTGCGTGCCCTCTCGAGCCCACTCCTCTGGTCGAGCCGACCCTTCCGCTACTATGACGGAAGCCCTTTCCACGTGAAACTGGGAGAGGATCGAATCGTCGAACCGTCGCTCGATCGCATTAAGCGGATTTCATTCGGCCTCCAAACGATCGTGCAAACAAACCGCTCGACTAGCGTCAGCGACTCATTTTCAGTACGCTTATTGTACAAAGCGTAACGACGACGGGACTGCCATGGGAAGAATGTTGATCTCCGACGAATCAACATCCCTTGGGATACCGGGGATGTAAACTCGCGTTTACGTTCTACTGCGTTTTAATTTTCTTCTTTACATGCGTGTCTCGTAAACGAAACGTTCAACCTTTTTTTTCGCAAGGAAGCAGCGCAAGGAAACGTTTATTTGTGATGATATAAGTTTGTTTGAGTGTGATTCATTGTCAAAATGAATTTAATTAATCCAGTTCTGTGATTAGATTCAAAATAGATAACAAATATTAACGTATGCATTTATTAATTGATGATAAAATAAATTTGAATCAGATTTAATATAATTTTTTAGTTAAATTATTTAACTAAAATTCAATATTTTAATTAAATTAACATATGAATAGAAAATTAAAAAAATTATAAAGCGATTTTGATAATATCGAAAAAAATTATAAAAGGAAACATATTTTACTACATAAATATTTCTTTAGAAGTAGTAGAACGATATTTTGCCCACATCTTGTGTATCCATCGATACTTAGAGATAATCGAGGATCGAGGACATTAAAAAGATCACGAGATATTGTATCTTTTAGGGTGGGGCTGAGTATGCCGGCTTGAAACGCGTTTGGGAAAAACGATCGCAGGTACAGGATCCTTCACCGATTTACGATTTGAGACGCGCGAACGCAGGATCATCGACGTAGGGCACAATAGGCGGTCGTGTTGCTCGTTGCCTTTTCCAGGATCGAGCTGTCCGTCTACCTGCGTCTATAATCCGGAAGCGTTCGCAAGAGCACGCACGAGCAGGCACGTTGTAAGAGATATTACATCGTGGGATCGCGCGATGTGATTTTGTACATCTCTCGTATGAAAAGGAGATCGCTCTGAATCTCCTTCCCTTTCTTCTTAGACAATACACGCGATCGACTTCCGTCGGACCACCCGGATGATACTGTGCGACAATTTTAGAGCTTTCCTGTGATACCTATTAAAATGGACCAGGAATTACTTTTTGTATATATTGATTAATTTTCTATTGCACCCATATATTTTGCTGCATTGCTAGAAAAGTGATAAAAATTAAAAATTAAGAGTTGCAATGCTCAAATTTTGAAAACCCATGACATTATAATTGAAAGTATGGAAAGAAAGTGATGTTATGCATATTTAGTATTCTAATTAACATTAAAAGAGTCGATATCCTGCTAAAACTGCTAAAAGTTGGTAATTTTCTATTCTTATTTTCGATTAGTCAAAAATTATTTTGATATTATGTAACGTTACTCTCTAAAACTTTTAGAGTGAACCTTACTCTTAAAAATTAAAAACTGAACCATTCTTTATCAAGACTTGAGAGTGAGATTCCACTCCGAAGTTTTTTTTAGATAGTAGAATTATTTGTATTATATTATATTCACATATTTTTATTATTCTGTATCGTATATTTAATACGAATAAAAAAAAACAAAATTGAAGTAATTAGCAGAGCTAAAATAACACTATCCAGCGGTATTAACGTTAAAGCCTTGTTTCAACTCAGAATTTTAAAAGTGCTCCACTCTCAAAAGTTGCTAATTTTGAAATAGGTTGCTTTTCTATCAACACAGCGATTTATAATATTTGTGACTTCTTCTGCGCCTACAATTTAGATTCTCCATACATATATTCATTTCTTCATTTCTGCCTTGCAAAATAGAATCATTTTCCTCGCGAATAAGCTTGAGTGTTCATCAGTTCATCGAATGTATTATACAGCAGATCCGAGTTTGAACAAGTCGGCAGAAGTTGCAGAAAACACGTTGGTCGCACGAGCGAATGGCAGCGAAACGTTGTCGGCGAAGAACAGCTGATTTATGTCCATTGTGGTCGGCACTCCGAGTAATTCCGCTGCGATGAGTGCACGAGTAAACGTATATGCTGTTTATCTTCGCCCACGGGGCCAAGCTCATTCTATCACGTGTCTTGATATCCTTCAATTCCAAGAGATTGATTAAAAGCGCAAAAATATTTAGATCAAACAATTTGACTTTTCAAAATCGAAAAATATTAGAAGGGTTGTTAGCTTTATTTTTAAGTATTATTTTGCTTGTTTAGAATATATTTCTAATATATTTAGAATTTATGAAATTCTTATGATTACTGCACTGAAAAAAATACTAAATCTTAATAAATATAAATATTTGTTTGAATAATTTTAAGTAATATTTATTAAATATATTTAAGTAATATTTACTAAATGTAAACATATTTATTTAACAACAAAAATTTAATTTAATTAATTATAAATTATAAATCAAATTAATTATAATTCATTAATTTGATTTAACTATCTTTTTTTATTAAGTAAATATTTATTTACTGCAAATAAATGTTTACTTATATAATATTCAAAGAAATATGTATTAAAATTTAATAAATATTTTTCAGTGTATGTTCTTTAGCTTTCTGAAAAAATATAAAAAGAATCTCCTTTCTAAAGTCTTCAATTAATAGATGCCAGCGTGGCTGAAAAAACAATCCCATCGACCAAATGGAACGAAATGCACATTTCCGTCGCATATTTCGTCGCAATCCAGTCACTTAGGTATCTCGTCCATAAATTACTGTTCAGTCTGTCTGGCTGTACTCGCGAAGAACAAGACCGAGGAGCCAGGAAGAGACACACAGGTGCTGTGTAGAGACCGGCGCGGGGGCTGCCGAATGCACGCACGGTCGGCACCGACAAATTTCGACCGGCCGATCGTGGTTATCGTTTGATCCGGTCGCGAGATTGCGCTATTCCAACGCTTAATCCTCGTCGGTCGTCTCGATCCCGATGCGATGTCGGTAGCCCGATCCCGATCCCAAGGACCGAGATATTTGGCTGCGTATTCGGTGCGCGCGTTAGACCGTCTCTCAAATAAAGCAATCGCCAAGATCAGACAACAACGCGGCAGCGTTTGTCCCTTTATCCGCTTACCCTTCTTTTACGCAACCCTTCCCGTCTGATAACAAAAGTAGCCACTGGCTGCTGGCTGCAGTCGGGTTCTCCTTTGTCAGAAAACGAAGCCTGCTGACAGAGCGAAGGTGGTAGTCGACTCCGCAGAATTAATCGCCTTGGGGAATATTTACATTCTCGTCCAAAAGGACCCTATCCCATCGCCTGTCTCCATCTCACTTTTTCTCCCACGACAATCCCCGGATCTGGTATTCCTCCTTCTCCTCCATCGTGGAGATCCTCGCGGTTAGATGCGATCATGAATCGGCGCTTCGCGATAATCGCTTACGCTAGTCTGATCTTATCACGGCGGAGACCGCAGCGGGGGTAAAAAAATGTTAAATGCCACGCGACATGAAACGAATATAAAACGTATACTAGAGTATTAGCTTCCTGAATATTTTAATTGTTCAATTAAGAAAAATAAATCTATTTTTGATCAAAGCTAATCTTAGTGCTTAAGTATTTCAGAGCGAATTTACACTTTTCGCAAATAAATAAAAAAAGTCATAGATTTATGTCAAATTATTAATATCCTTTTAAAATACTTATTAAAAATTACTTATCAAAAATTATTAAATTACTTATCAATTTAATTTGTGATATTACTATTCTAATTAAAGAAATCTGATTAAATCTTAAAATCTTATATCAAATGTACTATTAATTTTAGTTTTCACAATTCAGAAATTATTTTAAAATAATTCTTACACGTAACATTTTAATATTTGAATGTAATAATTTTCGTATGTATTCAACACAATAATTTCTGTTTAAACGAAACTGTAACTAAGCTTGTTAGCTTAGTTATAACAAATATGTGAAGAAATATGGGAGAAAATATTTTTATTTTTTCCATATAATAAAGCAATTGGCAAAACGCTCTTTTTCGGGAAAAGGGATGTTGCTGTTCAAGTTAGCACTTGGAATCTACTTTTCTCGCCGTTCCGATAGAAGAGGACATTCGAGTGTGACGGTTTGCAAACGGAAGTTTGCTCTATTCCCCAAATAACATTAAACGTGAAAGGGCGGAGGCATTCTATTGTCATTGAAACTTTGGTCGGTTTATGATTTTCCAACAGTGTTTATTTAGACGCTGCATCTCTTCTTTTATCAATATTTTCCAAAAAATTTCATATTTATCTAACTTCTGCGGTATCCAGAAGTTCA
>Ga0157363_1005245_pt1 | contig 12055 bp, 6 predicted proteins | sample AttsexASBM1_FD_111477 | JGI IMG/M metagenome (GOLD analysis project Ga0157363, IMG submission 111477) | Fungus gardens microbial communities from leaf cutter ant in Ribeirão Preto, State of São Paulo, Brazil - Atta sexdens ASBM1 | ecosystem: Host-associated > Fungi > Mycelium > Unclassified ...
CGCTTGCCGTTCAGCGGGCAGCCCAGACGCTTTTCGGAAAGGAGCAGGTGGTTGTCGCGGACAACATGAGCCTGGCTGCTATCGCGGCTTCAGGTGAACATGATGTCCTGATCTGCCTGGATGCTCAGCGCATCAATCTGCCCCTGATTCGTCGTGTACGTCCTGCCTTCAAGAGCATGATTCTCTGGACTTTCGAAGACCCCTTCATGCGGGACTTCAATGTTGAGAATGCCGAACTCTTCGACTACGTTTTTACGAATGATCCGTCCTGTGCGGAATACTATCCCGGCAAGGGCCACTACCTCCCGTTGGCTGCAAGTGCGTCGATTCACGAGCGTGCCGTACTTCCTGCTGCAGAGCTGGAATATGATATTTTCTTTGCCGGTACGATGTGGCCCAATCGCGTCCATACGTTGCGTAAGGTCATCGCAGCGTTTCCAGATGCCCGCCTCAAGCTCGTCTGCCCGACCAATGAATTCCTGCCGCCCCTGCCAGCGGATCTGGCTGCGCTGGCCATTCAGCGTCCGATCAGCCACGAAGCTTTCATCGATTTCGCGAATGTCAGCGCCGTTACTCTGACCATGTTCCGTGACTATGCGAGCCACGGTGATGTCAGTCAGGCCACGGCTCCTGGGCCGCGCTTCTTCGAGCTGGCCCTGGCAGGCGCGGCTCAGGTCGTGGAAGCTCCGGAAAGCATGAGTGCCGAGTATTTCGAGACTGTGAATGGCATTTCCCTTGCCCGGGATGCCGATCAGGTTGTGAATGCGATTGCCCGGCTGCTTCAGCAGAAGGGTACACGTCGCAATGCCGCTCTGGCTGCACAGAAATCCGTCGTATCGCAGCATCTTTACAAGCATCGTCTCGAAAAGATGCGTGATATTACCGGGGCCGATTTCGGGCGCCGGACCCAAGCCCTTGCACCCCTGCATCGCCGCCGCCGTCTGCGTGTATTGATGTGCACACATTCCACGATTCACGAGCAGGCGTGGGGTGGCGTTGAAGTCTATCAACAGGGCCTGTGCGCGCTTCTGTCGCGTGACGTGGAATATTTCTACTGGTTGCGTCGTGGCGGCTTCTGCCGTCTGACCACAGCCAATGGTCACGAACTGGAGCGTTTCGACGTGCCGGAAGTTGGCTGGCAGGACGCGATGTGTGACTCGCCGGAAGAAATGGCGTTTTCCAGCGTTATTAGCCAGTATAACATCGATCTCGTCCATTTCCAGCATCTGGGCCATCATGCCCTGTCATTGCCGATCATCGCGAAGGCCAATGGCGCGGGTGTGATTTTCTCCGCCCATGACTTCTGGCTGATTTCCGCCCGGTACAATCTGCTGAACCACGAACTTCGTTACGTTGAGGACGAAGTGCGCTCGGTTCTGGCGGCCGACATCACGCTCAAGGCCTCTGAAAATGTGGATCATGGCGGGGAGCAGACACGTCGTGCCTTCGTTGCCAAGATGCTACATTCCGTCGACGCTATCCTGTTCGGTACTGTCCATTCCCGGGACCTGACGCACGAAATCTATCCGGTGCTCGATAGCAAGCGCAGTCTCGTGATGGGGATACCCAGCCCGGACAACACCGTTCCGATCGTGATGAAGCCGTACGAGCCTCTGGGGGACCGTCCTCTGGGTGTCGCAATCGTTGGGAACTTCCTGCGGACCAAGGGCGCCGATACGATTCTTAACCTGATCGATATCGCCCACCCTGACCATTTCGTCTTTCATATCTTCGGCTATATTCATCCGGAATATGAAGCCGTCCTGACCTCGGTCCCGCGTCCGCATGTCAAAATTTACGGCCGCTACGAGATGGGAGATATCGATGCGCTGAAGGTGGCAGATGTCGCGCTGAACCTGTCGATTTGGCCCGAGACCTACTGCATCTCTCTGTCCGAGGCCTGGCAGAATGGTCTCATTCCCATTGTTACTGATGTGGGCGCCCTGGGAGATCGTGTTGAAGATGGCGTGAATGGTTTCAAGGTTCCCATAAGCCGTCCGAGTATGGTGCTGGAGCGTCTGGAACTGTTGCGTTCGTCCGAGCCTCTGCGCCGGCAGATCATGCAAAATATCACGCCTGCGCTTTGGACCCATGCCCGGGATTATGCTGACGAGCTGCTGGCGCTCTATCATGATACGGCCCCACGTCGTGAAATGGGTGTGTCGGAACTTCGTCTGGATGCCGGGCAGGTTCATTTGCTGGCCCATCCTACCTGGTGCCACCAGGCACCCCCGCGTCATATCTTCGATCCGCCGACGGTGCGGGATCTGTCCGTGGAAATGCCAGTCCCTGTTTCGGACTGGTTCTCGGTGCAGGGGGCCGAATGCTATATCGATGACATCTGCCATCACGTCTTTTCCGACATAGAAGAGAGACCTTTCCTGGGGGCTCCTGAGTTCCACATACGCGGATGGATGATCCTGCCGGGGGTCAGTTCAGCGGGGCAGATGTTCACGGTCCTGTTGGGCGAAGATCCCGACAGCGCCATGATCTTTCTGGAGTGCCAGCGCGAGATCCGTGCGGACATTGCGGAGCTTTTCGCCGATGCGCCACGCCGCGCCGGTTTCTCCGGCAAGGTCGCCTTGCGCGGCAAGTGGTGTGAGGGACGTTTCCGCATTGGTTTGATCAATGTGGTCAATGGTCAGGGTGCGTTCCAGCTGACGTCCATGCAGATCGAGGTCGAAGGCGGGCAGATCCGGAAGATCACCCGTTCTGCTCCTTCCAACGATCTCATCCTGTCCGACTTCCGTCGTGTCTCTCATAGTGACGGCCTGATGCGTGGTGTGAAGCTGTCGGGTGTCGGTAAGAACCAGATGCATCCTTACACGTCGGGGGCGCTGGATTATTTCATTGATGATTTCACGGGGCTGGCTGGCGATCCGCCTGCCGAATTGATACCGGACGGTTCTCTGTCGGTTCGTGGCTGGATGTTCTTTCGCAATCTGTCCCGTGCTGGTCAGGTTTATGGCTGACTGGCCTCGGAAAGTCGTGACGAGATCGTTTTCTTTGCGCTGGAATGTGTGCTGCGGGGTGATGTCGCGACAGCGCATCGCGATGCGCCGGTCTGTGCCGGATTCAACGGGACGTTCATGCCGCGCGAAGGCTATGCCCGTCCGCTTGATGGCGTCTATCGCTTCATTCTCGTGAATGTCGTGGGAGACGTCTACGGATCAAGGATGACAAATATTGCCGTGACGTTCGACAATGGTGCGATCCTGTCTGCGGAATATGTCGACCTGCACACCGAGAATGTCGCACGCGGGGAACGTCTTCTCGCTGGAAAAGTCGTTTCCTGACCTGCGAGCAGGAGGCTTGCCCTGATGTCCGAAGCTGTTTCAGCCCCGTTATCTGAGAGGCGGGAACCCCGGTGGTCCCGCTTTGATACGCAGTGGTATCTGCTGCGCTATCCCGAGGTGCGGGAATGGATGCGCGAAGAAGGGCAGGACGATCCGTATACGTTCTATTTGCAGACTGGCCAGCGTTACGGGCATTCTCCGAACCGATATTTTGATGAAATCTGGTATCGCGATGCGCACAAGGATGTGCGTCAGGGGCTGATCCGGGAAGAATGGGCGTCGGGTTTCGAGCATTATACCGCCATCGGATACAAGACCCATTCTCCGCATTGGCTGTTTGACGAGCCGGGCTATCGGCGCCGTTATCCTGAACTGACGCAGCGTTTTCTGAACGAGCACAAATTCAGTAATGGCTACGACCATTATCTCGAAATCGGAGAGAGCCATTATTACCGGGGACATCATTTTTTCGATGATGAACTCTGCCGCGAGCTCTCCCTGACCTTTCCAGACTGTTTTGACAGCCGGATCGGGCTGTTCGCGTCATGGCTCGGACTTCCGGCCCATGTTGCCGACGCCGGGCGTGTTTCGTGGTATTTCGATCCGGTCTGGTATCTGACGCGTTATCCTGAGGTTCGGAAGGAAATAGCCGCAGGGCATTATTCGAGTGCCCTGCATCATTACCTGACCAACGAGACTTCACGTCTTTTTGATCCGCAGGAATTCTTTTCTGAAGAGTTCTATCGGCAGGCCTATCCGGATATGGCTCCGTCGCTGGAGCATGGATATTTCCGCAACGGCTACGATCATTTTGTCCGTTACGGCGCGCAGGAAGGGCGTGCGCCGCAGGAAAATGTGGACCTCGCCGCCCACATGGCGCAGGCGCAGGTCCGCAACGACGTGCGCAATCGCCTGTATGATAGTGCGTTCGCCCATTTCGTCGCTGGCCGGACGGGGTTGGGCGAGAAGCGGATGGCAGCGCTTGCGGCCGTGGCCGAGATTTCCGAGGAACAGTCCAGGCTTCTGTTTGAACGTGAAGCCGAAGCCATCCTTCCGTCGCTGGTCCGGCATCCGCTGGATTTCACGGTTCACGGCGTTCCTGAAATTAGCGTTCTCATGGTCGTCTATGATCGGGTTGCCCTGACGGCGCAGGCCCTGGCTTCGTTGCGGGCCAACTATGCCGGTGCCATCCAGCTCATACTGGTGGACTCGGGTTCGCATGATCAGACCCGCCATATCGGGCGAATGGTGCGGGGCGCTACGATCCTGCGGTACCGCTACAATATCGGCTATCTTCTGGGCTGCAATCTTGCGCTGGAAAAAGCGGAGGCCCCGTTTGTTCTGTATCTGAATAACGATATCCGCCTGTATCCGGATGCCATTGTTAATGCGCTGAAGCGTTTGCGTTCCGAGGCCGCGATTGGTGCAGTGGGCGGAAAGCTGGTGCGTACGAACATGCGCCTTCAGGAAGCTGGATCGATCATCTGGCGGGACGGTGCGACTTACGGCTATTTGCGCGAGGATGATCCGAATCTAACGACGGCTAACTTCGTCCGGGACGTCGATTACTGTTCGGCCGCTTTCCTGATGGTCCGCACGACATTGCTGCGTCGCTTGGGCGGATATGATCCGCGGTACACGCCGGCCTATTTCGAGGATGCCGATCTGTGCGTGCGGATTGTCAAGGCGGGAATGCGCATTGTCTATGATCCGAACGTGGTCATCGAACATCTGGAGTTCGGAAGCTCTGGTGCGGCCGGTTCCCATGCTCTGATCCAGGGCAATCTTAAGACATTTTCCCGTCTACAGCAGGATTTTCTGCGTCATCAGCAGCCGGCCCACATCCGTAACGCCGTTTTGGCGCGCGAACACCGGGTCAGCCAGCATAAGCGGATCCTCTTCATCGAGGACCGTCTGCCTCTGCGGCGTCTGGGGTCCGGCTATGTCCGCTCGAATGACATCATTAATGAGATGACGGCGCTGGGATATCAGGTCACGGTTTTTCCTGTCCTGCCCAGGGATCAGACGGTCATCGATCTGTTCGGGGATTTTCCGGAGACGGTGGAGCTGATCGTGGATCGGGATCTGTCCAGTTTCTCTGATTTTATTCAGGAGCGGGTCGGATACTACGATCTGGTCTGGATCGGCCGTACGCACAATCTGGTGCGTCTCCTGCCCCTGCTAAATGAATCGAGCCGCTATCTGCCTTCTGCAGGTCCGATTCTGGACACGGAAGTGATCGCCACGCCCCGCACACTGGAGCGTATCCGGGTTCTGGACCTGCCGGAGCCGGATATCAGCTTCGATGAGATGTTGCAGCAGGAACTAGACTGTGCCCGGTTCTGCCAGCAGATCGTCGCGGTGACATCCCATGACGCGGATCTGGTGCGTCGCGCGGGCTATCAGAATGTCTCGGTGCTCGGGCATGAACTGCAGATTCAGCCGACTCCAGCGCCGTTCGAGACCCGGCATAGCATCCTCTTTTTTGGCGCGATTCATGACGAGGGCGCGCCTAACCATGACAGTCTTGTCTGGTTTGTGGACAGGGTGCTGCCGATTCTGGACGGGGTTCTGCCGCCGGATGTCCATTTCACGATCGCCGGTTATGTGGGGCCGGATGTGGATATGACGGTTTTTTCGGCGAATAGCCGGGTGGAAATTGTGGGGCCTGTGGGGGATCCGCGGGAACTGTTCGACCGGCATCGGGTGTTCGTGGCGCCGACGCGGTTTGCGGGTGGAATTCCGTTCAAGGTCCACGAAGCGGCTTCCTATGGTCTGCCGCAGGTCGTCACGACGCTGCTTCAGGAAGAAGTTGGCTGGACGGATGGTGCAGAGATTCTTGCGGCTCCGGCGAATGATCCCGAAGCGTTCGCGGCTGCCGTGGAGCGGCTTTATCAGGATGCGGAACTGTGGAAGACTCTGAGGGCTGGCGCGCTCGCGGCTGTCGAGCGGGATTGTTCTCCGGTCCATTTCCGGCAGGCGTTGTCAGGGATTGTTCAGGGCTGCATCGAATGACGTGCCGGGGAATTCCGGTTTGAAAAATTTGGGAGGGCAGGGAAGGTTATGGACGCAGTGAAAGAAATGATCGTGGAAGCCGGAAGCGCCAGCGGGCCGGCCAGCGGAATGAGTGGCCTGACAGGGCGCGTTCTTGTCTGCAGTGGTGGCCGGTATGAAAGCCAGGCCAATGCGCAGATCCGTGAGTCCATCATGGATGGCTGGGCAGATTGTTTTGGCGAAGACAATGTCACGGCCGTGCACATTTCGGCCGCTGCGAGTTCCATCCGGGTACTGAAGCCGACGATCGTATTCGCAATCGGCTCCTATCTTCCGGAAAGTACGTATTTCGGCGAGGTCTGCCGTGAGGCGAAGAAGATCGGCGCGGTAACGGTGTTCTGGGCGACGGAAGATCCCTACGAGCAGGACGCGAACTATCGTATCGCCGATGATTTCGACGTGATCTTCTCCTGCGACCGCTGGGGACATAACTTCTATCAGCGTGAGCGGGTGTTTCATCTGCCGCTGGCAGCCAGCCCGAAGCTGCATTACGGCGAGATCGATGCGAAGCCCGAGAAGACGATCGATGTCCTCTTCTGTGGCGTGGCGTTCACGAACCGCAAGGACATTGTCCGCAACCTGCTTCCGGTTTTGCGGGACCTGAACATCAAGATCGTTGGCCCGGGCTGGGGTGAACTGGGGATCGGGTTCTCCGATGCGCGGATCGAGAAGTCCCAGCTTGTGGAGCTTTATCGCCGTTCCAAGCTGGTGCTGAACCTCGGTCGTTCGCTGAGCTTTGAGAACAAGCGTTTCGTGATTGCGCCGTCTACACCGGGGCCGCGGACATTCGAGGCTGCTCTGGCCGGGGCGTTCCAGGTGTTCCACGAGGATACGCATGAGATTCGCCGCTATTACTCTGCCGACGAGATCCCGGTGTTCTCCAACCGTGTGGATTTCGAGCGGTTGGTGACGACGTATCTCGACAACAACGATCTGCGCGTGAAGATGGCCCGCCAGGCTCAGGCGCGGACAAAGGCCGAGCATCTGTACACGCATCGCATCCAGTATGCGCTGCGTGTGCTCAAGGATGAGGGGCTGATTGGCTGAGGGGCGGTCTGACCTGACGCTCTTTCCTGCCTGATCCTGAAAAAGCCGGAGCGTGTCTCCGGCTTTTTTGTGCCCTGGGTTCAGGTGCTGGTATGAAAAAAAGGCCACGGAGCAGTCCGTGGCCTTTTGCTGTTGTGCCGGAAGGGAAAGATCAGTTCGGCTGGGGACCCATGACGATCTGGGCGAGGTCAGTGGGGCGGACCCATTTGCGGAAAGCGGCCTGCACCTGCTCGGGCTTCATGTCGTAGATCGCCTGAGCGGCTTTGGCCGGGCTGTCCAGCGGCAGGTCGAGGGCGATCAGGGACAGGTAGCTTCCGGCCAATGCGCTGAAGCTGGCGCGGGACATGGGCTGGCTACGCAGCAGGGACGCCTTGGCGAGGTCGAGGCTTTCCTTCGAGACGGGGATGTTGCGCATGTCTTCGACGTCCTTGACGGCGAGGGCGCGGGCCTTCCCAACCTTGTCCGGATCGGCGCCAAAGGTGATGCCGAAGCCGCTGCGGGTGCGGGAATAGGTAAAGCCGCTTCCGGCGCCATAGACATAGCCTGTCTTCACGCGCAGGTCCTGCATCAGGCGCGAAGAGAAACCATCCCCGAGGATCGTGTTGCCGACGGCCAGGGCATGGCGGTCGGGGTCAGTTACCTTCATGCCGATGGTCTCAACGAGCTTGACCTCATCCTGTGAGCGTCCCGGATCCGCGACCACAGCCTGGGAGGCGCGGCTCAGAGGGATGTCGGGCAGATCGACGACGGGCTTCGGGCCTACGGCCTTCCAGACGCCAAAAGCCTTTTCGATATCTGCCTTTGCGGCTTCGGGGGTAATGTCGCCGACGATGACAATGGTGGTCAGATCCGGGCGGTAGGCGTGGGCGTAATAGGCCTGTACGTCTGCAAGTGTGAGTTTGCCGATCGTGGCGGGAGTCGCTTCACGCAGGGTAGGGTCCTGCGGTGGGACCAGTGCCTTGCGGGCAGCGCGGCCGAAGCGGTAGCCCGGTGACTGGAGTTCGCCGGCCTGTGCCTGTGCGGCCTGCATCTGGGTGATGTGGAACGCTTTTTCCGGGAAGGCCGGGTTCAACTCGTGATCCGCCAGCAGGGCGAGACCCTTTTCAAAGTTCGGCGTCAGAGTGCTGAGCGAGAAAGACGGGCCGGCGTCCTCGTCTGCCGAGAGATCGTCGAGGGCGCGGGCGAGGGCCAGACGGTCATGCGTTTTGCTGCCATAGAGGAACATCTGTTCGGTCACGTCCGCCACGCCTTCCTGCCCGGCCGGCTGTTCGAGATCTGCGTTCTGGCGGATCCGGCCGATCAGTTCGACGGTGTGGCTGACATGCTCGGGCTGGACCAGCAGGTGCAGGCCGTTCGACAGCGTATAGGCGGCCGGAAGGGGGGCTGCGGCCGGGATCGTCAGGCGGGCGAGGGCCTGCTGTGCCCAGTTCGGCAGGGCGACTTTGCCGGAAGGCGGTGTATTGAAGGATTCAGCGCCGCCGAAGCCTTTCTGGCCGACCGGCTTGCCCGAGGAGCTTGGTGTCAGGGTGGCGGTGATGGCGTGGGCGGGGTCGAGCAGCTTTTTGGCCAGCGCGTCAACCTGTTCCTTGGTCACGTGGCGGAAGGCGGCCAGCATGTCCTGCGGGTCGTTCAGGTGCTGGATGGCGACGGCCTGTGACCAGCTTTCGGCCAGGCCGGAAATGCTGTTGGCGTTGAATTCGAGCGAGGCGATTTCCTTACGGCGGGCGGCTTCGATCAGCTCGGCCGGGATGCCGTGGGTGCGGAAATTCTCCATGATGCTGGCGACGCTGGTCCGCAGGGCGTTCGGGTTCGCACCTTTGGGGAAGCCGGCATAAGCGACGCCCAGACCGGCCTGTGCTTCGGGGTCATACATGAAGCCGGTATCGAGTGCCTTTCCAGACGGTACGAGGTCGAACAGGGCGGCCCGCTGGCTGCTGATGGCGTCGGCGAGCAGGGTGGCGGCGGCGTAGTCGGGGTCACGCTGGCCGGGCATGCGCCAGGCCATGGTCACGAGGCCAATCGGCAGGTCGGTATCGAGCGCGATGCTCTGTGCCTTGGCCGGAGTGGGGGAGACAGTGCCGCGCTCTGGCAGGGTGGAGGCCGGGATGCTGCCGAAAGCGGCCTGAACCTTCTTCAGTGTGTCCTGCGGGTCCACATCACCGGTGATGACCAGCACGGCGTTGTTGGGCGCGTACCAGGAATCATAGAACTTCTTCAGCAGGGGCGCTGTCGTGGCATCGAAGGATGGACGGGTGCCGAGGGCGTCCTGCTCGTAGGGGGTGCCGGCATAGAGGGCGGCGCGGATCTGTGAGAGATAGCGGTAGATCGGGCTGGAGAGGTCGCGTGAGACTTCCTGTTCGATGGCGCCTTTCTCATGTGCCCATTCGGCTTCGGTGATGTTCAGGCCGCGCATGCGTCCGGCCTCGATGCGGAGCAGGACGTCGAGGTCACTGGCGGGGGCCTTGAAATAATACTGGGTGACGTCTGACGTTGTGTCCGCATTGTCGTTGTTGCCGAGCTGCGCGCTGATGGTGGAAAGCTGGTCGCGCGACAGGCTCTGCGAGCCGTTGAACATCATGTGCTCAAGCGCATGAGCCGTCCCTGGAAAGCCTTTCGGGGCGTTCACCGAGCCTGTCTCATAGTTCAGCATCGTCTGCACCACCGGGGCGAGGGTATCGCGCACCACGATGACCCGCAGTCCGTTGGCGAGGGTCGCCCGTGTGACCGTCGTGGGGGTGGCACTCGCTGTTGCTGCGTTTGTCGTGGGGGCCGTGGCCGGTGCGGCCTGGGCTCCCGCAAGGACCGGAGACGCCAGCATGGTGGCTGCCAGCAGTGACAGACGTGACAGACGGGAGAGTGCGGACATGTGTTCAGAACTTTCCAGAGGAGAAACGCATCTTCATAAAAGAATAAACCGGTTGGGCCGGTCTCTGTCCAGCATGTGTAGCCTGCGTTGGCCGAGCTGTATCTGACGGCCGGATGAAGAAAAAATTATGTGCAGGGGGGTGTCCGGGCGGATAAAGTGCCTGTGATGACTTTACCTGAACGCATTGCCCATGTGGATGACTGGCTGCTTGACCGGCTCTTCCAGCCTGTGGCGGATCGCCTTCCCGGGCGCCTGACGGCGCTGCAGCTTGGCCTGAGCTGTCAGCTCGGCGCGCTGATGCTGGACGGGCTCTCCCTCGTGCTGCCTATGCTGCTGTTCGGCGCCAGTCTGTCCAACATGATCGACAGTGCGCTGATCTGGTGCATCAGTCTGGCATTCTTCCTCGGCATGAAACGTTCGGCGCCGCTGGTTCGTCCCGGGATGCTCAATCCGCTGCGACCGCTGCTGCGGGCCATGCGCCTGCTGTCGCTGGCGTTTCTGGTCTACCAGTTGTTCCGCGGCATGGGCGTGCCGGGTTTCATCTGGCTTCTGACCCAGATGACCACGATTTCCCAGCTTCTGTTCACGGTGGGGCTCTATCTCGTGGCCTGTCAGCCAAGGCCACCGTATCAGCGTATGTCCACCCGTAGTGGCCCGATCATTGAGGGTGCATGGGGCGTCGGGGGCCGGATCAACTCCTGATTTCCGGTTTTCCCGCCACGCCCATCAAGGAAAAAGCGCGTGACTTCCCGATTGAGAATTCTGCACTGCCTCTCGACCCGGGAATTCGCGGGGACGGAGCGTCATCTTGCGGAACTCTCCGCCATTCAGGCGCGGAGCCATGACGTTACGCTCCTGCTGGAGCGTAATACGGTCGATCCGCTGACGGGCGGCGACATCAGCGGGTTTCTCTGTCCCCAGGTGAAGGTCGTGCGGGCTGGGAGGGCGGGCTATCTGCCCGCACTGGCCTCCGAGTTGCGCAGCGGCCGCCATGATATCGTCCATACCCATCTGGGTCGTGCCTCCGCCCGTGTGAGCTGGCTGCGTCGGGCGGGGCTGGTGGGGTCCGTTCCGGTGGTGGCCACGCTCCACACCTGCTATCGGGGGCGTAGCTATGCCGCGCATGACGGGTTGGTCTGTATTGCGTCCTGGCAGCAGGAGTCCCTGCCGGAAAAACAGCGTAATGCCTCTGCGTTGATTCCCAACTGGACGGTGCCTCCGCGATCAACCTGCGAAGTGCGCGCGGCTCTGCGGGCGCGGATGCGGTGGGAGTGGAAAATTCCGGACGGGGGCGTCGTAATTGGCGCAGCGGGGCGGATGGTTGAGGAGAAGAATTTCGGGCTTCTGATTCAGGCCTGGAAGCAGGCGGAGCTGAAGCCCGGGACCCGTCTCGTTATCGTGGGCGACGGGCCGGAGCGCGGCGCGTTGCAACAGGCGGCACAGGAGCGTTCGGAGATCATCTTCACCGGGTATCGCACGGACATGCCCGATCTTCTGGCGGCGTTTGATGCGTTTATCGTGCCCTCACGTCATGAACCGTTCGGACTGGTGCTGCTGGAGGCCATGGAAGCCGGATTGCCAGTTTGTGCTACGGCGGCCGGTGGCGTGAAGGATATTCTGGCTGATGCGCCGGATTGCATGGTGGTGCCGGACTGTCTGGAGGCGTTGGCGGAAGGGCTGCGTCGTCTGGAGCATGCTGTACCGCGCCAATGGGACATGTCGCGCTATAGGATCGGTGCGGCAGCCAGCAGGGTCGAGGCGTTTTACCGCCGGTATTGCTGAGGGCTTACAG
>Ga0157363_1005248_pt1 | contig 12051 bp, 9 predicted proteins | sample AttsexASBM1_FD_111477 | JGI IMG/M metagenome (GOLD analysis project Ga0157363, IMG submission 111477) | Fungus gardens microbial communities from leaf cutter ant in Ribeirão Preto, State of São Paulo, Brazil - Atta sexdens ASBM1 | ecosystem: Host-associated > Fungi > Mycelium > Unclassified ...
GATGGGAGAAAGTAGTGGCCAGCGATGGACAATACTTTGAATCATAAATGTATAACTAGTTTTTTACAATAAAGCCTCGAATTTCGGAAAAAAACGGCGGAAGCAAAGTTGTACACCTAATACAAAAAATATGTTCATAATTTTTAATTAAATTTATACACATACCTATAGCAAAAGTATTTCTTGTGTCTATATTTATTGATTTGAGCTCACGAAATGGAACAGATCCTTTATCCATGCAAAATGTCCTATATTATATATCGTTGCATGGATCCTGTACATACAAGAGATTGACATGTTTGCTCCTCTTTCGATCGGTGAGCCATAATGGAAGAATTTCTTTTTGCTCTTCTTTGAGATAAACATTGATGGAGATATCGTTGAGACTTTCAAATCTTTTAATTTGATTCATCATTGGAAACTGGATACCTGTGAGATTTAGCACTGTAGAATAATGCGGATATGATGACTCTCGCTCCGTATGCTTTTTAGCTGAGTGTAGAGCGGCAACCACTGATCAGGCAAAACATGCATTGTCCATAGATTGCACGTTGACCACTGCTTTTTTAATTTTAATTTCTCGCGAGAGTTCGATATGACATTCCTCGTGCAATGAATATTTGTTTACAGTTAAATTCAGGCGACAGCGTCTACCCGTTATTGCATTCCTGCAATTCCTCCAGCGATGTCAGAATAGGTTCAACCACGCGCGACGCGTATTCTTGCAAATCGGACGAACGGAAGAGTTCATAATTTCTTGTGCTCACTTTTATTCGCACGTTTATCACCCGATACAAATTCACCATTAAATACTGTGTTTATTTTAATATTATCATGTTTCTGAATAACACTTTGCACAGATTCCAACACTATCTCTCTCGCATCTTCGAGCAATTGGCGAAGTTCGAGTCCAGAGTTTATTACGACACCGGTCAATATATAACTTTTGAACGCTATATCAATCTCGCGCTATCGAAGTCCCGTGCTATACCCGGCACCTACTTGCACAAACGTTCGCGCACAGTATCTTTTACAGTAAATTTTCGAGTCTTGCGATACGATCGATTGTTTAACACCAATCGATAATTGCGGACGTTTAGCACAATTGTGTTCCTCCAGCGATTCGATGAAATTATTGCTATTCCCATGCAAGAAACTCTTCTCGCGTATTTAAGTGAGCAACTTGCGCTATGAGATGACGTTCCGTTTGATCCATATTAAAATATATATTGTTTTTCACAGTCACTAAAATATAATTTTCACATAGTCACTAAAAAATATAATTTTTGCACAGTTGCGTTAAATGTCTTTCACATTGTGCAAATAGAGCATAGATTGCATGGTAATATTAGGTGTAGGAAAAAGTTCGTGGCGTTTTTCCGTTAGATGGCATTAAAAAAACGCCACGAACTTTTTCTCACACCTAATATTTGATACAGCAGATTTCTTACAATACATATTGTCAATATATATATATTAATCAATATTCGCGATGTATATTTCACGCGAACAGCATGAAGACGTAAAAATAAATCATGCATTCTTGTTGCACGATGAGCAAAATTTGTCACGATCTGAAGAATGGTTTAAAGTATATAAATAATAAAAATATGTGACGCACATCCTATTTATTTCAAAAAATATTGATTTCAGCTTGCGTTATCGAACGACTTGTTACTTCAATATGATTGTTACTGTTGCTTTTATAACATGAATCTGCGATACTATAATCTGATTCTGATTCTTCTTCATCAATTATAAATTCATTTTCTAAATCTTCTAAATCAATTTCTAATTCTTCTTGAGCTTCTGCTTCTACTTCTACTACATCTTCGTATTCCATCTTGAATAAAACTCGAAGAAAAAAATTTTGTAAAAATTGAAGATTCGCGTATATATTCCCTTAAATTTTTCAGTTTCACTACTGACAGCGTATATACAAATCTCTCCATTTTTATATGCTACTTAGGGTAGAAGTTGCATTTTTATAAACATTTTTTTCCATTATCGAATTTTTTACTTTTGTATCCCTCTAAGTGATTTAATATGGTCTAATGACTTCTACATAGTAACTAAGATAAATTCCACATTTTTGACAAAAGACTAAATGGAAATGGGATATTGATGGTACATTATTTTTATTACATAACAGATACTTTATTGTTGTTGGCGTCGATCTCTTAGATAAAAAAAGATATCATTAAAATGCATTCTTAGTACATATGGCATTAGATTTAATGAGTTACATTAAAAATTAACTTGCATATTTTTCAAGATAAAATTTTAGATTGGATACATTGCTTAAAATTCATTTTTGAAAAAAGATAATGGGAACAGACAGACTTTATTGTTGGCGCCGATATCCTTAGATAAAAGAGATTCGATATCATTCATTAGAGTGCATTCTTATGATGTGTATCAATTTAGTATGCTTCGACCACGTCGTAACTGTTCTTCAAGGTATAATGTATATAAAAAAAAATCTCCTCCATTTTAGAATATGTAAAAAAAATGTGGAAGAGAATACTGTTTAAAAGAAGAGCTCCGGGCAACGTTACCTCATTAGTCGTTCAGAGAGTTTCAACAGAGTTCAGACAGCTATTGCTAATTATAATTATTCTTCGAGAAAATAAAATATCTCAAGCCTATGAACTATTACGTTCCAATTCAACAGGGTGTGCAAGAGACAGTTCATTTAGTTTTAAGTTCACTTAATTTTATAAAATATTTTACATATTATACATATTATACGTAGACATATTATACATATTATACGTTATGTATTTTTGTAAGATCTATTTACATGTTTTCTTTTTTTTCAAAGCGCATTTCCTCAAACATCGTCTAGTACATCTTCGAAACGTGCCTCGTATCTTGATGAAGAAATATGCATTGACATTGTACAAATTTCTGACATTGGGATCATTGTAGGATCTATATCTCATGTGCAAATTGCGATTGGTGATAATCGAGGTAATCGTATGTATGCATACTTTATGCTACATAGAAGACGTTCATCGAGAAGCGTGCAGATATCGAGCCATTAATGCAGTCAACAGTCCCATCATCATTATCACCGATTCAAGATCTAAATGTGGAACTTGTTAAAATGTATGATACGAATAACGTGAAATTGACATTAAATGGCACATGTTTGTACATGAAACCAACAACTATACTTTTCTTATTTGAGCTTGAGCAATGTGTTGAACATGTATTCTATGAACTGAGTCAATATACGCACGATGTTAGTAAGAAATTCGAATATTTTGTGTCATTTTTAAGACAAATTGTATTACTAATAAAAGCGATGCTGCAAACATTATGTACAAAATTTATGATAAAAATTTTATAGAATGTGAACTAATAGTCTATGGTTTAGATTATATTGTGTATTACATGATAAATAATTGTATGTTAAAATATATATTCTTTTCTTCTAAAATTATTTTAGCTTTAGTATCTTCGCCACTTCTTCTTCGTATCTTCGTAATATTGAATTAGTAGTATTGAATTAGTCAATAAGAAAGCGCGCTTGGTCATTTGATAAAAAAGAATATTATTATAATTAATGTTACTATTAGTGTTATATTATTAAAAATTCATAAAAATATTATCATAATTAATTTTTAAGTCGTATCATTAAAAATCGTAAATACCATATCTATTTAATAAAATCGCAAAAGAAGAAAAGAAAAGAGAACAACGGGTAAAAGAAAGAAGGAACAAAATCTCTCTAACACGACCCCTGATGACGTAGTTCCCCCTCCTTCAAACCTAGCAACTTAACTTCGCCACCCGCGCGATACTAAAACCATCTTATCTGTGGATTAGAATCGGCGCTTATATCCTATTTTTCTTCTAAGGCTAGAGCCACTTTCGAAGATCTTAGTGTCGTTGCTACGCGCCTAGGTAATATTGATAAAACGCAATAGCTTACGCATTAACGAATGACGAATTTTATCACATAGTTTTACAGAAGAAAAAAAAGTTTAGCATTGAGGAAATGTAGGCTAAAATATTAGAATGCGAAAATAGTAACGCTAATAAATCTTTTCGAAATTTAGAAAAATTAGTAGAAGCAATTCTTTCTCTCCCACATTCAAATGCCGAAGCAGAGCGAATATTTTCCTTTGTAGTAAATGTAAAAAATAAAAAAAGAAATAAATTGGGAAATGACATACACTTTCGGCCATTTGCGTAACAAGATCATCCTTTCAAGCAGATAATATTAATTGTGTAAATTTTGAGATTGATTCGCAGCATTTAGAATTGCATAATTCTGCGAACTTATAACGCGTCGAAATGACACTGATGATCATTAATATATATGTATTAATGCGTTTATAAGGCTTCTGTTTAATAAATAATTATTTTATTAATTATTTATCAAAGTTTTTATTTCTAGATTCAACATGAAGCAATCCTAGTCCGTTAAATTTTTTTTTATTTCTAAATTATAAGAATAAAACTTATTTAATTATATTTGTCATCGAGACAGTTTTAATTTATTAATAAATAATTAATAATATTGATTTTATTTTATATAGATTTCCGATTAATAGCATAGATTATATATATTAGTTTTGTTTTATATATGTTTTATTTTTGTTATAAATAAAATATAATTATACTTTACATAAATTTTATTTTTTGTATAAAAATTATGTTTGATGAATACTGCTAAGATTTTTGGCAGGTTTCCATTACCCTTGCAAGGAATTTTGGTAGTTTCCTGCCAAATAAATTTTTTTTTATTTTTTTACCTAGAAGAAATGTGTTTTACGTGTAAAATTATTTCACCGTCTATTCTCGTCATAATTTATCCACATAATTAATATTACTGCATGCTAAGAAGTATGTCTAATTTTTATATATTTATAGTTCTATTTTTCTTTGGGGCGACTAACGATGCCAGATTCACGAACGAATTAGATATTCTACTACTAGCGCTTTAGACTGCGCGCATGCGCGAGTGCGGAGCATATCTGGCATCATCGGGCCTGCCGAAATCATTTGCGTTATGAAGGTTGTGAGAAGAGGACGCAGGGTCTACTACGAGCTATCGAATATTGAAACGAGCCGAGCGGAGATAAAGAAAGGAGCCAAGAAGAGCTATCGAAAGGACGAGAAGGAGGAATCGCCGATGAAACAAGCGCAGAAATTTTATAAAGTTGCCGATTCCCGAAGTCGTGATCTCGAGCAAATAGCACGTGCCGAATTCGAGCTGAGAGGTTGAGACTCGTACAGGGAGCTATTGCGAGTAAGTAATCTTTTAACTGTCGCTTGCCGTTCGCTCGAATCACATAGATTATTGTATTCAATTCGCGTAAATCTTGTCGCCCTCTCGCGAAGTCGTTGCGTCTCGTTAGTATGATTGTATGTCAGTTCGCCAGCTTGCATTACGCCACCGTTTAAGTCGGATTTCATACAAAATTATGTACATCTTCCATTTCAAGCATTTCAGAAGTAGTATCCCCTTCTGCATTTCTGTGTTGAGAAAGTGTTTTGAGTATTTCCCCAAAATATACCGTTTTAACTTCTGTTTCTACTGAGTGATCATAAGGATTCCCCATTAATTTAATATATGAAACAAAATTTTCTAAGATATCCTGGTTCAGTCTTTTCGTTAGTATATATTTTATTCCAAATTCTTCAGATGAATATTTCTGTTGTATATAAACAAACATTTCTTGCAATGGCTTATTGCATAATATAATTCCTTTCTGGAATTACATTATGCTTGTTTTATAGCCAATCCATTTCTTTTATATCCATTTCTTTTATAAATTTATCCATATTATCGATAATTTTATTTTGCTTTTCTAGGTTAATGCCATATGATTCATCACATTTTCCATATTTCAATTTACTATTAAAAATATCACACCAATTGTTAACTAATTTCAATTTTCACATTAGAGGTGTGTTGGTCTAATATGTACAAGACAAAAACACATCATCCTATTGCTATTGCATTTAGATTTGAAAATATTTGTGCAGCCAATTTTACATTTTACCGCTGTCCCTTTAACATTAATATGCATTCTGTTTAGTTTATGCGATATTTTCATATCTCTTTTTTCACTATAATATATTCACTATTATAATTTAACACTATAATTCTTATATTAATATATCCTTATATTATACTAATAATTCTTTAAGACACGTTTTATCAATAGAAATTCCATTTATATTAAATCCGTAGCCTACAAAATTATTTTTTTACGAGTTTTATCAAATGAGACACATTTGCATAAAAAAATATTTTTAGAGTGTCGTTTGAAGGAGGCACAAAAAAACATTTTTTCTCGGTATTTTCACTAGTTTTGTCAATAGAATTTTCATCAGCTCCGATTTGTAATTCATTCCATTCTTTTATATTAGTTGAACTCATATCGCATGTCACAGCAATAGCATAATCGATGTTATGTAAATATTGTATGATACTAAATAAAAGTTCTCGAGACATTACTATCAAAATTATAAAACACGGGTTGCCTCCAATTTTTAAATAGGTCGGATCCTAATGAATTAGCAGATCTTATGAGGTCCATACATTTTTTGCTGCTTGCGTTCAAATTCTAATTTATTACAGACATATAATTTGTCGAAAGTTAGCACGGTCAAGTTTTCGGTTACTAATAGGTCATTTCCTTTATTTAACATTATTTTTAAAACGTCATTTAAAATAGTAGATAAAACATTAAATTTATCAATCCAATTGTGCAAAGTACTTTCACATATGTAATGGCATTTTATTGACATTTCTTAAGTATCTGTAAATTTTAAAACCTAATGATCTACAATTAGACTTATTGCAGATATTATCTTCGGATGACCACCGTATGCGACTATTAGTCGATAACTTTAACTTTGTGATCAGGCATTTTCCTTTTCTTTTCCAATATTAGCATTTTTGTTGGAATAGCATCTTTTTTTAAGCGTTGCATTTCTTTGATACGTTCTCTACTCTTGGTTTTGTTCACTTCGTTATGAAACAATCAGTATCAAAATGATTACTACTGCTACATTCAAGCTCTGCATGCATAGAGGTGAATGCAATAGGAATCGAATTATTAGACCGATTTAATCTGTCCAGGCTCCGGAAGGGAACTGTGGGAAAGGACCGACGCAAATTGGGAGGCACTTCGGTTCGTCCTGAGACTCCCAATGAACCAGGGGTCGAAGTGGAGGACGAAGTGGAAACCTCAACTCGTGCTCTGCTAAGCGAACTCAGCTGAGTCGAACATACTTTTAATTTAAAAGGCCCAAACTGGATCAGTGTGCCATGAAGGCGCATTTTAACGCCAGATAGTACGTCCGCATGCCCTGGCTTTCGGTCATGGAACTTAATCCTAAAGTGACCGGGGAGAGGGCGAAGTGCAACCGCGGGAGAGCTTACGATAAATACAAGGAGAGATTTTTCAAATTAACAAACGAGGGTTAAATTTATAATATAATGAAAGAAATATTTAGCAATACATTTTTGTTGTACAATTTCTTTGATTTGTTTCATTTTGATGAGGTATATTTTTATGTGCATGTATGAAAGCATCGTGTAGCAGAAGGAAGAAATTACGGAGAAAATAGCGAGGGAACAAAAAGGAAAAGAGGTTTCAGTGAGTGGATCTAAGAGAGTTCGGCTTGATTTTTCTAAGACGATGATAGTATCAACAGGCAGATACAAGCGACGGGAATTATCGATGAGAAATTATCATGAGGCGATAGGGATTAAAATTACAGCGTGAACGGACTGCACTGTTTTTATTTTCCTTTACATGGGAACTCAAAAGGGAGAAAGAAAGAAAGAAAAAAATAAAAATAAAATAAAAATAAATGAGTAATAAAAAGAAACAAATAAAATAATAAAATGAATTACCGAAAGAAAAAGTGGAGGGAGGAGGCAGAAAATAGAAATATACTGACTTACTACCAAGATGCTCATCGGTAGGATGTGCGAAGGTGATGTTTCTTCAGCTGATTCTAAATCTTTAAGTCTCGGCCAAGTATAGTAAATAGGATCGATGAAATTTCTCCCGCACTACTTCTAAACTCTGAATTTTTAAAGTGTTGACGGTTAAAAAAATAAGAACTTCGGACTGCTATGTCCGTCCTCAGAGAGAAATTAGGAAAAAAGGTGCTGAGTCCCCGAGATTTTTATAGTAATCTACCCTGATTAACAGCGTACTGATTGGTGGCTAGATTAATTAGGTGGTGGAATCTTTTGGGTTGTCCAGAAAGTGCCGACTAATCTATATAATTTAATAAATGTATACTAAAATTTAAATCTTCTGCGTTTCAATATTTCTTGCTTTCTAATTGGTCAAGGATTCTAATTAGTCAGGGTGGGACATTGACCGGAATCTGTAACGTATGGGTGTTCTTAATTTATGATCTTAAAATTTATGAAAAAAGCGCACGTGCAGCATCGGAACAAGACCACCCAAGACCTACCTCTGAACTTCATCTGTCGCTTCTTAGATTTTCTGATCACGAATTCGTGAGAATCGTTCACAACTTGACCGTTAAAAAGTTTTGGCGCCGGTCTTACGCTTCTAATGACATATTTATTATTATTTTAGACGCAGTATCCGAGGGGCACAGATTTTGTCCTTTTGGTCCCGCCGCTCGTGTACGTGCACCGATTTTTAGTTTATCGAAGCGACATTTACGAAGATACTGGATTCTTCGCTTTTTTTTAATGTGGGAAAAAAAATTTTTAGTCTTTGCTGTAATGCTCAACTTGTTCGTTATTCGAAGCTGTCTCTTTATTTCAACGAATTCCAGATCTCCATGAAAGAAAAGAGTCGTGGGAGTGCTGGATGTAACATTGTATATCACTGCTCTAATTATAATATATTTTATTTTAATATGTACATATACAAGAGTACTCATAAAAATAGAATTATATATATCAAAATTAATAAGATTAAAGGAAAATTAATAGGATTCTTTTTAAAATTAATAAGATTCTCGCAATACGACATGCACTTTATTTCATCAATGGTTCGTTATTAGTGTATATGAATTGTTGTTACTATACAATACATAATATTATCGGCATATTTTTGAACGTTTTAAAAAATTCTTTATCTGTAGTGTATATATACATACTGCAAATTAATAAATGTTTAATTAATCAACTTTATCTATAATTTTTATATTTAGTTCCGTTCTTTGACTGACTTGAAGTTATTGCTGATGAATAATTTCGTCCTTAGGAAATCAAAAAAATATCATACTTTTTGTTTTTTTGTAAGATTTGTTTTTTTGTGTAATTAGGACAATATTTTATGTAATACGTTGGCATTTTTACCAATTAAATATACAATACTAATATAACTAATATATATCTAATATATCTTGTTTCTTGTTCTTCAATTTAATTATTTTTCAATTCTGTTTGACAACTATGCTGCATGTATCACATGTATGCATGGAAGAAGCCATATTGTTTTTTAGTAGACCAAACTCTGATTGATCGAAGAGCAGACATTACTTTGAATCACTGCACATCCTCGAGAATAGTACACCTTGTTTTCTTATATCTTTATCAAGAGCTTTCTCACGATCTTCGGAAACTTTACTCATTTAGCTTGTGAATGTTCTACATTGTGACGCATCTACAAAATGCGTCAATTTCGAGAAAGTTTTTCAAATCGATCACTTTTCAAATTTGTTAAGCATTTTTGCGCATGCGTCTTTACATTGCTTGTATTCTGTAAATTGCGGAATTGCTTAGCGACGCGGTATCCTTAATTCTCTAAATATTTATATTTATACTTATTTATACTTATATTTATACTTATTTATACTTATTTATATTTTCTTATAACTATGAGTCAAGCTAGTTTTTATAAATGTAAACGATTTTTAGCGTTCTTTCAAATGTACATTATGTAAGACGGATAATAATCCGCTACTATACTATAATTCGCTCATTATAAATGTTAAGATCATTTACCAAATGCACAATTGCGAAATAAAGACTATTCATCCTGCTTAGTCAATACTCATTCAGCTTAAGATATCAGATGAAGGCATTCCAAAACGCTATGGTTTTAGAGTGACCTTTGGTCTCTAAAGCACTATGGTTAATAGCTAATAGCTAAAATATCACATTGGATAAGAAGATTGATAGTCTGGAAGTGAAAATAAACTCAATCGAGAAAATTGATGCAAATCTTGATGAATAATGGATGAAAGATTGCAATATTTTGAATCGACAGTGAATTAAGTAAATATGCTGAAACTTATAGTTGACCATTTAATGGCTACAGATGGTGATCTTGGGTCAAGAAATCACCGCGGCGCAGTGTGACATTGAGAGGCGTTTTTATCTTTAAAATTTGGTCCTCGACCGCTTTTGTAATCGGACGCTTTTGCAATCTACGGAGTTTCTGGAGAGTGTTATCTCTCCAGAAACTCCGTAGATTGCAAAACCGTTTGGACCGTTTCGAGCATGAGAAGAGAGATCATGAACTAATAATCTTCGGCTTTCTAATATATCGAAAACGGATATTATACTCTCTCTCTCTCTCTCTCTCTCTCTTTCTCTCTCCCTCTCTCTCTCTCGTTATCTCTTGTCTTGTATCTCCATGATATCAATTGAAATAGTTAAGTATAATTGAAATATCAGTTCTTACAGAATAAAATCGGTGGCACACGATGCTTGTTTTCCTGCTGGACTGCTAGCTGGATTAGAATCTTGCCATTGTATTGGCTGCGGTGCCGTCAACATCAGTATTTCAGCCAATACGGTGGCAAAATTCTAATTTAGCTAGCAATCCAGCATCGTGTGCTACAGGCTTTAGTCGCTCCGCGTCATCATTTCCTCTTACTGCGAAACTTACTATTATTGCTAAGCAAAACAAACTAATTACACGATTTCATAAACGGAAGAATTTATTAGCCTTCGATGTCCTTCGAACAGAGTCTTCTAACCATATTTATATCTAGAGAGCAAATGTCTCTGAGAGGCACTTATATAATGAAGCAAAAAATTTACAATTAGCTAAACTAGTGAGAGTTAAATATGAATAGATACTGATGGAGATACTGATGTATCATTTGATATTTTAGGATGCTATGCAGAATGCATTAATTACGAAGCCTCATGCAATCGGTTCTTCAATCTCTTTTTCATCTTCGATATCTGGTGATCAATTCTCGTCGGATTGATTCCAATCTAATCAATCATTTTTATTCCTTCCTTCTTGTCTTCTCGTTCCCTGCAAACTCCTTATGATGTCCGCGTACTCTCATAGTAGTCTATCGTCGAGTTCGCCTGTCTCGTTTGTTGTGCACTCCGCTCAATTGAGTTCACTAGTATGCTCGAGCATATGCTCTAATAACGCATTTAATATCACGTATATAACACTATCATTGATACCGCATCTTTCGCTCGTTAAACACTTACTGTTGCTGCATAATTTTAATTTTGCATTAAGTAAGACGTGGCACTGTGAGTCGAACGATTCCGATTTTATATCAATAGACAGTTACTATCTCGTCGCTGAATTCTCAATAATTGTAGCAAAATTCGTCGATCGTGTTACGTATCCACATACCGACAAAGTCGCTATGTAACGAGACAATGATTCTGTAAAGGAATGATAACGAAAGAAATCGAAAATAATCTAATGAAATACCAATATGAAACGATGAATAATGACGTCATATATATCATATGAGGGAACATGAAGAAGCGCTTATGTAAATCTTTCTTAGTGAGTTATACCTTGCCTTAATCAAACACAGTCGATAATCGGTTAACAAGCGGCAATGCTGAGAAGGCACAGAAGTCTGTATCTGAGTTTAATAATTCTCTGTATGATTGTTATTAAAACAAACAGTCTTCTAAAGATTATATATACAAAGAGATTGTATATCATATAATGGCATCGACGAGATAAATCGCATGTATTAGGTGTACAAAAAAGTTCTGAGCTTTTTTTTGTAAAATTCAATCTATTCGTATGTAATCGTACGGAAATGGCTTGCTGCGTAACGCCAAGCTGTTCTGCAAGCTCCTTTTCAGTTTGC
>Ga0157363_1005249_pt1 | contig 12049 bp, 6 predicted proteins | sample AttsexASBM1_FD_111477 | JGI IMG/M metagenome (GOLD analysis project Ga0157363, IMG submission 111477) | Fungus gardens microbial communities from leaf cutter ant in Ribeirão Preto, State of São Paulo, Brazil - Atta sexdens ASBM1 | ecosystem: Host-associated > Fungi > Mycelium > Unclassified ...
GTGCTATAATACTCAAAAGATAATTAATCACTACTTTTTTGTATTATTAAATGAGAAATATTAATTTGAAGGTACTAAGTTAAATTTCTATAGAGACGGTATTAGTAGTAATAGTAGCAGTAGTAATAATAGTAGTAAAATTAGTGGATGGGATTAAAACAGTCTTCAATGTATAATCTAGATTTATAAAGTTTCTCTGTTACTCCGCGCTATTTTCGAGATTAAATAATAGTCAGTCCTAACTCTGTTCAACGGCAGTATTATTTCGCGCACAAAATATTTTCTCAGTAATGCAAAATTTTAGCATGTTGCACGCAAAATATGTGCATGGAAATATTACTTAAAACAATTTATGAAATTATTAAATTTTTTTAATTTTTTTTTATTTTTATAGGGAAATAATATAGAAAAATAAAGATCAACAGTCATCACAATACTGGAACTAGAAGCGAAATCGAATTACAAGATTTTCTTTAGCATCCTCTTTAGGATTATATGTTTTTGTTTTTGTAAAATTGAAATCTCTATTTAAGCTTCTACAAAATGTCTAAGATGTAATGGGGTCTACTCTGTATATTTATTATTATTATTATTATTTATTCTTATGTACATTATGTATCATATATACGAGTGAAAGCATAAGGCATTGATAATCATACGAATATAGTTAATTCATAATAGAACTATATTTTTTATATATAACAGATCTCAATCATTAATAGGTCGATATGTTAAATGCAATTATACGATTATTTCCAAGTAGATATGGTAAAACACATTATAAATTCCAGTATGATTGCATAGCTCTATTAAGTTCCTCAAATAATTACTGATAAATTAAAATATGTTTATGCCTGCAAAAGTATCTTTTTAAATGAATAAAATATTATGTACGTAAATATATATGTAAGTCTATTGCAGTTATACTAGTAATTGTACCTGTACATAATGGAATTAATACTGTATACGTACAAGTAATACGGTACAACTACGCTATTGTTATAAAATATAATTTATATAAATTAGAAAAAATTGAGAATCTCAATCTAAGATATCTCTGATATCTTAAATATGTTACCATTAAGAATGTTGAGTTATCTATAATCGTATAGTTGCATTGCAATATTAATAACAGTATGGTAGTGGCTATATAATATGAATTAATCATATTTATGGCTAATATTTTTATTAATCTTTTCTCTGTGTAAACATATAGTTTATTGCATATGTAATCCATTTTTCGCCTTTTACATGGGCATTGTAGTAGCAGTTTTGCTGATACCTCTTCAACCTTGCGTATTTGTATGCGTTTTCTTACTTTAATGTTTTTTTTTTCCACTCCCATTTGTAATGTAGACTAATACGCAATGAATAAAATAAAATAAAAAATAAATAAGAATAAATACGTATAAAGGGTCCCGTAAAGACCATATAACAAGGAAAGATTCTCGAAATCATTTTAAAAAGAAAATCCTAATATCAAAAATATCGAAAAAAATATTTTTTAACATGAAAAATATCAGTAATTTTATCTTTGCATATGTAATCTTATGTTAACAAGAGATAATTAGCTTTTGCTTTTAGCACTTTGCGTTGTAGCACACCTGAACGTGCAAATTTTAGGCGGTATAATTCGCAAATTTTTAATGTATAATTAAAAAACTTATTACAACTTCGACATTTTGATATAAAGATTTTCGTCCTAGAATGATTAAAAGAAATTTATCTTTAAGCGTTATTATGAACTTTACGGAACACTTTGTATATGCGGTATTTTTGTTTTTTATATATATTTATAATATTTTTATTTGATTCAATGTTAAAGAAACAAAAGTTTATATTTTACAAATTAAAATAAAATTTATATTTTGTAATTAGAGAAAACTAAAGATTTTTTTCAAAATTCCTTTTCAAAAAAGTTCCAGGCATATCCAAAAGATCTACAAAGGAAAAGGTCTACAAAGGTAAAAAAATTATCATGCATGTCAAAATTAATTACGTTAATCGTCGGATTATCTACTGAGGCATTATTAGCCGCGACGGTGAAACCATCGACGATGCCGTAATGCCGTGCTAACCGGTGTAACGGTATTACAAAAGCGACAGTGAAATGGCGGGATGAGAACGCTGGTTTCGCTCCTTGAAAGTTACGCGAGCGCATACGAGCCGCGAGCACGTCACGTTGTAATTACTTCGCACTTTACTTATGCGAACGATAAAACGATAGTCCTTCTCCCTCCCCTCCCTCTTCTTTCTCTGGAAATCACACAAATGCACGGATTCCGCGCGGAAGAAGGCGTATACGGAAGAAAGTGGAAAAAGTACTCTCCATCGGTGAACGGGAGAAATAGTTGTCTTTTGTCGAGTATGCATAAAATCGGCCGTAAAGATTGAAGTTACGGCGTGCTCGTAAGAGATTCTGATAAGAACTGAGATTTCTCTACTTGGGTGGTGCGAGTTATTGTTACGGTTATGAGAATATAAAGCGGGACTATCTTGCACTGAGATCGGCCTGCTTAAGAGACCAACTATAAATATAATCACACATTTTTTTCAGTTATGCACCACCGGTGGACAGAGCCGTATATTATATGGGGAATTAGGGTTACCATATCTAAATCACAAAAAAAGAATAAAGATTCTAAAACATAATTTTTGTTGGTAATTCTTAATGTTAATATATTAAATTATTAATATAATTTTTTAAATACCTCTACAATTTTAATTAATGATCAGAAATTTTATGGCTTCAAAATACGGAATATGAATACGGTTGGTGTAATTCCATATGGTATTCGAATGCACTTTTAATTTGACGACGCAATACTAGACGAGTTAAATAAACAGACTCATTAAATTCCAGTTAATTAAATTAAATTAAGTTCCAGCTTTTAAATTTAGTTTGCAATGTAAATTGATGCCTGGGGGAAAAAGTATCATTGGATTTACATTTAAGAGTTATTTAAATTTTATCTGAATTTATTTTTGAAAAATAAATTAAGACATTCGTGTTATCGTTACGAGGTAATGATACGTTCAGACGATAAGATATTTTCCTTAATATTTTTTTTCCCTAATATATATTTGTGTTTACGAAGCTTTATGATAATAGCAGAATAAGTCCATAGCAGAGTGCGCGATAAAGTGACGTTTCCAACGTTATCGGTTATTTGCCTATCGTTGTACTCTTTATCTATCGATCTAATCTCAATGACATTGCCGTATCGGGTGCACAATGTCGTCTCTATCGCTATCACGTAAAAAAGCGAATGGGGCAAAACAACGATGCGATTGATTCCGATCCGGAAATCACGTTCCTGGGTGATCCTCCTCAGTGACGTTACGAGATTTCTACGGTGTGAAAAAAACGATTCGCGTGTCACTGGGAGACGATGGAACAGAAAAAAAGCTTTTAACGTTCTCTGGGTCTTTCTACGGTCGATCTGACGAGATTAATGTCTATTGCAAGGTCGCGTTGACAGATTCATAGCGGTAAATTGTGTTGGCGAAGGTCAAACGAAAGTACGATCGCTCGCCGAGACGAACAGTTGCTGGATCAAATGTCCGATGAAGAGAATTGATTTTAACTCTCTGGAGGCCAGTAATTTTTTTCTTCGCACCGAAATCGCGCGTATTTTGCGGAGGCGAGAAGCCGTGAATAAACTGCTAGTAAATTATCATTGACAATGTTGAGATATTAATAAAACCGAAAACTTCGAAATCGCATGCGCTTACACTGAAAAAAAATGTACTAAATTTTAATAAATGTTTGTTTAAATAGCAGCAACTGAATATTTACTGAATGTAAATATATTTTTATTTAGTACAAAAAATTTTTGATACAAGAATTAATATGATTAAACTATCATTTTTCTAGTCAATAAATATTTATCAAGTAAATAAATATTCACTAAATATTAAGTTAGCTATTCAAAATTCAAATTTATTGAAATATATTTATTAAAATTTAGTATATTTTTCACGGTGTACATAATGATATTACATTATATGTGGAGAAGGATTATCGTAATACCATTAATAAAATCAAATTTATGCGAGGGAAACTTTATCATCTCGAAAGTTTAGCGCTAATGGACTAACGCTGTTTTGCATTTTGTGGCTTCACAAAGCTCGCTAACTTATTCAAATATAATCCTCATCTTGTACTACTTTCTGTGTCGAAATTAGCACAAAATAAAAAAAATAACGAAGGAATTCAGATTTCGTGTAGAAATTAATACATATAATAATTCCACTCATGGATCGAGGCTGGAAAAGGACGATTTTAGAAATACAGTGACTACACTTTGAGAGCCGATATGTTTAAAAAGCACTTAAAAGGGGTCTGGCAAGCATAGACGCGTCGTTGTGTATTTTATAAGTACCACGATCATATGCAAGCTGGATGAATCACTGTGACTGGGAGTCGACATGTCGCGACGATAGAAAGAGGGAAGAGAGACAGAGATAAAACAGAAAGAGGCTCGGAACTCCGTTATCAGGTTTTACCAAATCGTTCGCCGCTGTGATCCTTTCGCGGCATTACCAGGCGGTAACATCCGATGTTTTGTAAACGATATGGATGTGACGCATGGAACATCAGGTCGATGAACGTTTAAATATTCACGTCACTTCAGAGTTGCGCAGCATTAATTTTAGTTTTTAAATTCATCATCTTTTTTATATATTATTTCTTTCCTTACTAATTGACTTTTAAAATTAGGAGATATCAATATTGATGTAAGTTATAACTTTCCAAGGGAATTATTTTTATACAGAAAGATTGATGTTGTATTTAAAAATTTAGATAGATACAGATCTAAAAATAATTTTATTGGACTATCAAAATAATTACATGTTACAGCATGTTCAAACATTTTTTTGCAGCATTTTTTGCTCATTATGTTTGAATTTCTACGCAATTATTTTGATGATCCAACAAAATTATTTTTAGATCTCTATCTACCTACATTTTTAGATACGTCAACAAAATTGTTTTTTTCCAGATAATATCAAGCGAAAAGAATAAGAAGGAAATGAAAGCGTTAATTAGTGGAAACGATTAGTGGGAACGATGCGAACAAAATAGACTTTATTTTTATTTAAAAATACACAATTCCAGTAAAAATACCCATTTCAGACAATTTCGGCTTATCTTTCAATCACATTGAAAGAGCAATTTTGTTGAAGAATCTAAAAGTTAGATTCTTCTAGATTTGAAAAATAATTTTGCTGAACGATCAAAATAATTAGATAGGACGATAAAATTGGTTACTGGAATATAAAAATATATTGTATCATTACTCACCATGCTTAAGATTTATGAAACATTATTTTGATGAAATTTTTAGATTTTTCATCAAAATTGCTTTTTTAATGCATCTTCAATAAAAATATGATACCATATCATTACATATTTTTCTGATCTCCAAGTGAAAGCAAAAATCGATCCTAATCAATGAGTGCGTCACACTACAAGGCCAAATGACGTCAATTAGAATAAAAGATATATGAAGATATAATATTGTATTTTCACTGAAGATAGTTTGAAGTGGAGATAAAATGTTCTGAAATGTTATGTATTTTTAAATAAGATAGACTCAATTTTGCGTCTTACTAATTACATTTGACACTTATTATTTACCTTGTACTATATTTTTTTTAATTTCCAGATTCTTTAAAGATCAATATATTATTTTCAATATCTTTCTTTTTCCAAATTTTTCGTTTACCACAAATTTAACGTCCAATTGAAATTGTCCAAAAGTAACATGTTAACTTGTGTAAAAATTCGAGTTTGGCGAAAAGTAAAGAGCATTGTACAGATTTATTTCAGACATTTTTCTCCTCTTCAAGAATATCATATTTTCAATAAAAATATAATATTATATTTTCATATATCTTTTATCCAAATTGACGTCACATGACCTTGTAATCTGTGCGACATACTCATTTGATTAGGATTTTTGCATTCACTTGGAGATTAGGAAAATATATAATGATATCGTATTATATTTTTATTGAAGCAGCCAAAATTGTTTGTAATATTATATTTTTAAATAAAAATCTATTTTGCGCTGTATTAATTAAGCTTGACTTTCATTTCTGGGCATTACTTGAGCATTACTGGCATCAGTACACTGAAGAAAAAAAGATTGACTGTTGCAGCAAATTATGGCATAGCATTTTTAATTGGTTGTAGCAGTCAATTTTTGATTGCCCTAGACCTATTGATTTTCTATGCTGATATTGCGGATAGGTTAACGCAACCAAAAATTGGCTGCTGCAACCAAAAATTAGCTGCTGGAGCCAATTAAAAATATTATGCCATATTTTACTGTCTAATTTGTTGCAGCAGCCGATCATTTTTTTTCAGCGTAGGCATTGGTGTGTGTGTGTGTGTGTGTGTGTGTGTTATATACGTATATATTAGCATTATATATCTCAATATGTTTTAATCAATAGCATCGGTGCAATTATGATCAGCGATTTATCTCTTAGTGAAAAGCGAGAAATTTTTCCATTATATTTCATAATAAAAATTTTCACATTTTCGTCTTGAGGAAAAAGTTATTCTGTTCGCAGCAGTCTTCAAGCTTTTTTAATAAAAACAGAACAATTTACAAGAATGCTGTTTGTACAGCGGTAGTTTTCAAACGCGAGAGCGCGTGAGCATGCAGGTGCGGAACTATTCTGCGAAGAAAGGCAGGAAGGGGTGATTTTTCCAGGCTTCCAAATGCAGGCGATAGTTGCAAGGGGAGTTGGTATACGCGAGGAGGGTTAACGACGGAGGTTCCAATCGGTAGCGAACAGAGCGGGTTGGCCAAGGCCAGCTGCATGGAGAAAACGCGGCCATCGTGCGTCGAGCACCGATCAGATCGGCTCAGAGGTTCAGCGGGCGGAGAAGCAGGCAGCAACAGCGCGAGAGAGGGCACAGGGGAGTGTAGGCTCCAGCAGCAACGGAAGCGAGCCGGTTGTTTTACCGCAGAAACAGCAGCCGGCCACTTTGTTGCACGCCACGAAATTATGCACCGCCGAGAGGCGAGCGTGCGCTCGCGCGCGCGGGAGAAGCACTCGTAAATAACGACCGGGCGTCACGAAATTACTTTCGGGGCACACGCCGCGCGCGTCGCCTCTCTCCTCCTTCCCTCGCATTACCTCGCATTTGATTCTTGATCTTCCCTCGATGTAAGTTACTTATACGTATGTGCACACCGATTTCGTGTATACCGCCAATCGACCGGGTCGGGTCTTTCTCGCCACTGCGCTGAAATCTTACGTCGTCGAGAATTTCTCGTGTCTATGGTTTTCTGTCAATTGGCTGTTTTAAACATTAATTTAAAATGTTATGTAAAATGTAAAACGCCGAGTAGATGCAGCCGCGGAATTGTGCGTGATCAGTTAAGGGATATTATTAAAATAGATTATAGATAATTAAATATATTTATTTATAGATAATTATTTATAGATTATAGATAGATTAAAATAAAACTTATATAGCTTTTTTGCTAAACGGAAATATCGTGACATGTTTATCGATGCGTGTTCAAACTTTTGCGAAAATGTACATGGGAAGAACTTAATGGGCAGAATAATATTTTCAAAATATTAAAAATAATTATTATTGAGAAAAATATTATTTTCACGTATAAATGTTAAATCAAGCCTGCGAGAGAAATTTCCAAATTCTTGAAGAAACAAAGCTCTCGAGGCAAATGATCTCGAATTCCTTTGCTTGCTAAAATCCAACCGACCCTCCTAATTTGCGTCTAACGGGAGATCTAATCGCTGAATATATATAAATTGCGAATCGAATCGCAAGTCCGACGCGGTGTGGCACGCAAGGTAACGCGTGGCTCTCCTCTTCGTAACCTACATCCAGCGATCTCCGCCGCGCAAATCCCGGTACGTCGACCGTCGACATCTGAAAGTATAATAAACACAGTGTTAGCTGATATTAACATACACCGCTGTCTAATAAGCAACGCAAATCGCGGGCAGATCAGAATGCGGTGCCCTTGGCGTTTGTATTCGCGCGATTTCTTCGTGTCTCGGACTAAAAGTCCGGGTGCCTCCTTCCACCATTTCGTGTTTCGATAATTACGCATTGCGTAACGCGTGTATGGGCCTCCTGTGCGCATCAACGATGTGCCAAGGTTCGCTCTTTCGTGAATAGTCTGCGGACCGAGACGGTCTGGGAAATTAGCCGAGAAGGGAAAGAGCACACGAGTCTTTCACAAGAACCGGTATATATTTATCCCCTGATATCGTTATGATACCGCAATAAATAGCCTGCACGGGACTCACGCTAGAATTTTGCAAGATACTCGAGTTTCGCTCAAGATTACATGCGCAGTCTAACGATGACCGATCTTTTAAAAAAGACCTGCATATATAAAGATACTATATTCATTTTTTTTTTTTTACTGTTTTGCAACGCGTGTTTCACTCGAGATGTAATTCATGTTATATTAGCTCTACATTATACATGGTTTCTTTAAACTCTCTATTTGTTTTGATATAAGCGAAATTTCACTCTCAAATTTCAGCTTCATTTTTGCTCTTTCAATTTTTATTAAATAAACGTTTTAATTAAAATATTAATGTAATAAAGATATTGAAAAAAATAATTCTTAATGTTTCACTTTTTGAAAGTCTAGAACAGTAAAAAACTTGGGCTGGATAAAAAAACCTAAATTATAAAGGAAGAATTAATATAACAACTCTTGTAAGTATGGGACACCACAGTATTCTGACACCACAGTATCATATATCAATTTTCATTGTCTGATGATTTATAATTAAATGAAAATTGATATATGATATATAATATTCTATACATCTTTTATGATAAAAATAAATGCAATTTTTTTTAAAGTTGTAAAACAATTTGCGTTAAATATAATGACATGTATAAATAGCGTTTTTACATTTAATGAATCTATAAAGCGAGTATCTTGGACATTTTATGCGTCTAATGAAGGGTTATATACGTTACTTGAAAAATGTGCATATGAGCCACAGAAATTATTTTTTCAATGCTATAAACGGCTATTTACTGCAGATACGCGTATATTGCTTTTATTGCATTTCCAAGGAGCGCCGCCGGGTCCTTAAGACGCAAGATGCAGGCAATAGACTTCAGGCAATATAAGCTTAGGCTAGTAAAAACCATCCATAAACTATTTTCTCCGATCTATCGAGATACCAGCATAGCGACCAGATATCTGCTCTAATGGCACCGCTTTTGTAGCGCGAGCGGAACATATGGCGGGTCTCTAACATAACATAAGCCTCATCCGAATATACACGGGGGCCCCACCCACCTCATCGCATCCCTCGGAAACCATACTTTCGACGCTGATCCTCTCGCGAGCAACAGTCACGCTCGATTTGGCGGTTTCGTGTTCGTGCGATTTTCACGGGTCGCAGGTAAAAGCCGGTCGGCGAGGATAATGATTTATCGGGCCCCGCTGGTGATGGTGGTATGGGAGCCCCCGGGGGGCAGCGCAACGACTTCACCTCCACCTTGGCGGCACACAGGCTTTCCTTTTTGTTTTATTAAGGCTCGGGGTTTGGCCCTGGCGTCGTTGCGGCCTCTCGAGAGAAGAGAATCCATTACGCCGATCGCGCGCCGCCTGGTCGGCGATATCTCTCTCATTTTTGCAGCGTGTAGCTCGTCAAAACGATCGGGGGCCGTCTCGATATATACAACGTGTTGTGCCAGATATCCCGCGAGACGTGCCGCAGGTCCCCCTACCGGGTGTTACATAAATCGGATCTCGCGAGCGCGAGAAACACAGCTGAATTTCGGCGAATGACGACGTGTAATTCATCGGGCCAAAATAATCAGCCTTGACGATCAGACGATCGGATCCGTTCAGCCATATAGTTATCGGCCATTTAACCAATTAGAGATTATCATCTAGATATTTATACGATCAATTGGGATAATTGCGATAGCGAGGTAAACGAAGCATCGCGATGAATATTATTTTTATCGTTCAAAGATATCCGTGTTACATCATTATATAAGTCGGAGGTATATCATAAAGTTTCATAGTTATATGATTTTATACAGACATTTAGAAACTTTCTAAATTTCTACATAAGCGGAATGAATGATTTTATTAAAATATAAAAATTGTGCCTGAATACTGCAGATCTGAAAATAATTTTCTTGGATCATCAAAATAATTATGTAGTACGCTCGAATTAATTACTAAGAATGTCAAAATTTTTGGCAGCATTACTCATCATGCTTGAGATTTTCACGTTTTCACGTAATTATTTTGATGATTCAGTAAAGTTATTTTCATATTTATATTTAGCTAAATTTCTAAATATTTTACATCACGAGAAACTTTTATGATATGTGATTAAAAATTTTCTTATTTTTTTAACTTAAAAATTTTGCTGTTTTAATCAAAATTTGATTAGAATAATTAAATTTTTATTAGAACAACAAAATTTTTAATCTATTTAATTTTCAAAAACTTTCTTATTTTTTAATTACAAAATCTTGATTAACGATAAACTTTTTAAATTAAAAGGTAAGAAAATTTTTTTAAGTCACATGTCATACAAAACATTTCTCTGAGTGCAACAAAATCTTTTTTAGAATATTTCTAAAATTTGTATAAAATTTTACGGTCTCTAAAACTGGATCAGTGTATTATTACTGAAAAATAGTAAATATTTGCTGATGATTACATCAGTTACAAATGTAATACTAAAGTCACTGATTCATTTTTAGTAGAGTAAATAATAAAATCACAAATTTTAAAGCCTCTAGAGTAAACAATTAAAATTTTTAAATCGCAAAGATCTCCAATTCTTTCACCTTTTCACAATTTACATGTCAGGAGTTAAACTGTCTCAGTGTTTTTAGAAAGTTCTTTCTTATTCCATCGGAAAGTATCATCGTATGTACCTAAATGTCTGTTACTAAAAGCTGCATCCGGAGAAGCGCCAGTGCGACGGAAATCATCCGGGTCGGCCGTGAAACAGCAGCGAGGTATATTTACGGCCTGATATCCATTTGAAACTTTCTCACGTTTCGCGGTACAAATGACGATTCCGTGTTTCACGGCCACGCGACTAGGAAGCGGCGAGGTGATTTACAAGAGCGGTCTGTCGTTCGTTGTTTGTGCGTCAGCAACGAGCGATCCTTGAGTTCGAGGGACCTCACTGGCTGTTTGTGCCTTATTACGCACGACCAGACCCTCGACGAGAGTTCGCTCTTTTCCTTTCTCGAGAATCGTGATTCGCCAGTGTTGTGTGCGATGACCGAAAAGGACAATACACGCGGCTTTTCTTCTTCCTCTTCCTTTCCCAGCGATAACGCACGTCAAATCGCGCTTGATCTATGGATCTCTATCTTTAGTCGCCGTCGCCGGCGATCACGATCGCGGAAGAGCGGTGCCGTTCATCATTTCGTATGTTGATCGCGTTCGCTATCAGTGTTTTTCAATCAACATGGAACGAGACGCGATTGCGTCGAGTATTTTTCAAACATTTAGCTATACGCGAAATGAGAAGGAGATGAAATATTTCTATTATTCTAATTATCTAACATTCCAATTAGTTTAATTGCTTGTTCAACTAACAGTGATGGATATGAAATTATCTAATTAAATCTAAGAATAGAATTTTAAACAGTTGAAAAATATTAACATATAAGTACTTCTTGTTTTCTTTTCCTGATTTGCTTCCTCATTCTCTTTAATGAAATAGGAATAATAATAATATTTAATTACAAGGAAAAAACGCGGTTTTACTGAAGTATAATGCAGTAAAAATTTAGCTATACGGAAAGAACGATTTTGTTAAAGTACTTAAATATTTAGCAAGATACAGATCTAAAAGTAATTTTATTGAATTACAAAATAATTATATAGGAATTTCAAACATGTTAAGCAGTGCTGCAAAGTACAAGTTTTAACATTTTAGCAAAATTTAAATTTTATATAATTATTTTAATTAATAGCTCAAATAAAATTGTTTTTAAATTTATAATTTTAAAATTATCTATCTAAATTTTTAGATA
>Ga0157363_1005250_pt1 | contig 12048 bp, 6 predicted proteins | sample AttsexASBM1_FD_111477 | JGI IMG/M metagenome (GOLD analysis project Ga0157363, IMG submission 111477) | Fungus gardens microbial communities from leaf cutter ant in Ribeirão Preto, State of São Paulo, Brazil - Atta sexdens ASBM1 | ecosystem: Host-associated > Fungi > Mycelium > Unclassified ...
CACACACACACACACACACACACACACACACACACACACACACACACACACACACACACACACACACACACACACACACACACACACACACACACACACACATGTACGCACGCATGCACGCACGCAGAATCAACAATATGTTAAGAACGTTTATTAATAACATTATATTGGTACCAAAGGATTCTATGCAGTCGTAAATAAAGTAATTGGGAAAGAAGATTCTCAATGGTAATGCTCGGACTGAAAAAAATGAATGTCAAAAGTATACTATATTGTTACAAGCGATGATCCGAGATATCTTCGATCAATACTTGCCAATTCTGATAGTTAAAGTTAACAGTGGTTGCAGTTTTAAGGTATCTGATACGTTGAATATTAAAATTTCTTACAACATTATTATTATGTTTGAACATTCTATATAATTATCTAGATTCAAGAAAATTAACAGCGAGAGAATTAATATTTTCAGATAAAAAAAAGTTGTGGTAAAATATTAAAAAATTTAATTACATCAGAAAATAATTTTAGTTAGATCATTAAAATAATTATGTTAGACGCTCAAACGGATTACTACTAGAATATTAAAACGTATTGCAGTATTGTCATCAATGCTTAGATTAAAAGAATATCCTATATCTATAAAATTTTTTAACCGCATAACCTCCATTATGTGTTTATTACATTTCCGGATCGATCTAGGAGCTGGTGGTAATGAGCGGAATCAGAGTTGGTAGTCGGAAAAGCGGCGGAATAAAAAGAGAACGCCTCGCGCTATAAGGTTTTTATTCGACTGTTGCTCCCGTATTGTTATGGCGTCGCTCAGCGATTTCCGCCGATTTGCGATACAAGCGGAAGACGCCTTTAACTTTCCGCGGTCGTTCTCGGCTTCTTGCCGAGGCTATGATCTGTGAATTGTGTTTTAGTCTTTTTCGAGCGCACCGCGTTCTCATCGCTCGCAAGTGACCAGGGATCATTGCAGCAGCATCCGGCAAGATGTTGACGCCGGGTATAATGCTATTTGGGGGTGCATTGTTACATGTGCATTGTTTCACTCTTCAAATCATTTTCACTCTTTCAAATATTTTTAAAAGAATATAGGATATTGATGATCATTTCAGCAGGTTTCAAACTCCTCCAATTGTGTGTAATATTGGTTCAGTTCTCGAATGCATTAACGTTACAAAGAATCATTTTATATGCATGTAGCACAAATGAAACTTTGGCTGTTTACACTGAAACAGAAATAACGTTTCTGCTCCAAGTCAAAAAGACAATCAATTTTTTTAGTTACTTTATTCCCTAAAGAAAAATAGAAAATAGAAAATAGAAAACATTTTTTAAACTACTAAAAAAATGTAATAAATGTTCACATAATAATCATGTTGTAAATGTTCTTATAACGTTTATTAAATGTTTATTAGATGACGTTTATTAAATGGTTTAAAAAATATTCAACAAACATTTTAAGCCATCCTTTCTGTGAAATTTATTTGTATTCTTCTAACAATCATGTTAAATTTTAGAGAATTCGAGAGAGAAGAAATAGTTCAAAATATAGTAATACACTACAGATTTTTAATTTACAAATAAATAATCATTATTAAATATAATACGTTATTATAAATAAATATCATTCGGATTAATTATTTCGGGCGTCTTTTGCATTAATAAACATCTTTTTTTTTTAAGTTAACCAATGAGCAGAGTATCTAAAAACAACTTTAAGATGTTTTAAGAGGTTTTTTGAGAAACAAGATATTTTACTTCAAGATATTTCATAAAGAAAATGAAAAATATCTCTGAAAAATATCTTAAAGCTGTCTTATATGTCGATTTCATCTGCTTTTTCGGCAATTTTTAAAAATTAATATCTCGTTAACTATTGCGAAAATTACAAATTACTGATAGAGAAATTCGACTCAGTAGTTCGCTCTACCTGCTCACAAGATTATGTGGACATTGTGTATATTTCTGAACGACCTAAGAGCCAGAGGAAAATGGCGGCACAAATGGAGCGTAAAAAAAATGTATTCTAGCACTAACAAGTGATAAATTATTGAGAGATATGATAGATGCTGAATGGACAGCATGAAACAATGATAAAGAAATACTAATAAAATTGAAAAAAAGAATAAGCGTACGTGATCATCGAGTAAAATCCCGTAGAATAGAAGTTTATGTAGAGGAAATAATTCCATTATCAAACAATTAGTTTCAAGAACATTTTCGGATGTTACCAGAAACTTCTTCTTTTTCTATATTTGACGTAGGTTCCATAGCCAGATTAACGTGGCTAGTTTTATCCAAATCGAGATATGGTAAAAACAAATTCGAAAATCGAAATGCAATCCACCTCGGCAGAAATCAATATAATCAAAATGAAAAAGGAAGGCCTCTAGACACTGGGCGCCTGCGACAACGCTTCGGCGCCGCATGGACGAGCATCCAGACGAAATAAAGGGACTATCGATGATGTAATGCAATGCACAGTCGAAGCCGGCCTCTGCTTTTCAAAAAATATGTTGCAACACGAAACGAGGCGAAACACATGTCCGACCCGCACGAAAGTCCGCGCAAGACTTTGTTACCAGAAACTTATGAATTGAACAAAAACTGGCAAATTTCGAAAATAATATATGACCAGCCATGGGTCGTCAAAACAAATCCCCACCACTCCACTTTCGGCGCCGAGGGCATGGCCTGTCTGGGAAATGGCGCGCTCTGATTGGTCGATGATGCAAGAGTGTGAATAATGAGGTAATTAAATTTGATTGGCCCGGTCCATGATTGCCCACGCGCTGATTGGCTCTGTCCATAGTCGCCCACACGGTGACTAGAAAAGAGTAAGGGTGTCGCTAGAGATGAATACAAGGAAAATCAGGTCCGAGGCATTTTTTTCGTTACGGAGAGAGGTATAGCACATAGTTTTTTCTGCGGATCATTTTTTGTTGCAGTGGCTCAATGTCTCTGGCGTACTGCTGTTTTTTCTTATTTAAGATTTTTTCTTAAGATTTTTTTCTTATTATTTATGACGAGGACTTTTACGAGTATTTTTGGAAGACTCTTGCTTTCACTTAGGAGAAAGGAGAGATAAAATAGAATGAACAAGTTCACGTATTGGTATGCGTCGTAATTGGCGTGATGATTTACTCGTTTTTAGAGAATAAATTTCTTCTGTACTCTATGTCGGAGATATTTTTATTTAAATATAATAAAAACTTCTAATAAAAATCTTATTTAAGCCTGAAATGTTGGGATATTTGGAATGTGAAATAATCGAGAATTTAATATATAAACATTTTATTTATAAATAAAAGAGTTATTACATTGATAAAAGAATTATCACATGAAGGAATATATTATAAAAGTCATAACCCTCAATTCATTAAAATTATGTTAACAATTTCGTTGAGTTTTAATTCAGTTATTTCTAAAAACAATATATTAAAGTATATTTATAAAAATGACAAATTTTTTATTTGTGTTTTCATGCAATGTTTAATATCTTCTTTGTTGCCTCGAAAAGTGAGTTTGATGATTTCGCTGTCGATGTAGGAATTAGTCAGAAGCAACTCCTTAATCAAATATCGGGCGCATTCGTTAACATTGTCGATACTAAACGTCAGTTGCTTACATGCGCGTCGATACAATTGATTATTTTTTCCATTCCTTGAAATGTAGCTTGCTGCATTACAATCGTAATACGGAGTAAGATTTTCTTTTCTTCGTAGGCTGGTTCTGCTTGCATACTTGCTGATAAAATCTCCTTTGAAAAATTTTCATCTTTCTTGTGCGTCACCAATAGCTTTCGCACCATAGGCGGAGGTGAAGCTGACAAATATGTTTGCGAATGAGATAAGATTTACTTTGATTTTGCTACTTCCGCTTGTATGTATTCATAAGTCCCATATTCTCTTGAAATTGTTTTGTGTTCGAATCGAAACTGATTCTTTTTGCATAATTGCCAGTCAATTTGACGATAGGTTCGAAGATTCTCTCCTTTGTGGATTGTAATCCCACGTGTAATTTCTTCGTATGAGAAGAATTGAGCGGGTACGTCGTAGAGAGCAGCAAATATTGTTGCTCATTTCGTTCGATAATATTGTTTATCACACAAGGATTATTAGGCACAAAGTGATTTCCAATTTCTTGTCTTTCAGCCATGTCACTTCGCGCGAAAACTTTGGATAAATTTCTCACACAAATAAAGAAAAATTAGAACGACTGATCTCGAAGTGATGATTCTTCGAACCACGAGACGCGACTAAAGTATAAAGTAATACTATGTGAAGCGATTTGCGCTTTTATATATGCTTTTGGAAAACTAATGAAAATCTGCGCGCGCAGAATATTTGTTTAAATTGTTATTTTTCTAAAAGAATCTTGCTACGCTGTTATGCGATGCAGTTACTGTTTCAGAAAGAATTTTTTCAAAGATGGATAACGGAAATATATTTCATGTCACAAATATACTCGAATAATACTAATGTAAAAACATAATTGTGTTTTAGATGATGGATCTCAGGATTCTGCCTATATGCGGATATTGTGGAGCCCCCTTATTTCAGCAAGTAAGTTTTAAAAAGTTAGCGAAAAACTATAGTAAGTTTATGCAAAAGCTAACGAATAGCTGTTATTTTTTAACGCGAGAAAATGAAGAACAACAGGGGGAGGAGGAGGAGGAAGAGGTTATAAAGGAAAGAGAAAAGGAGGAAGAGGAGAGGGAAGTGGATACGGCGAAATTTCGGTAATGAAATCCAACAATCGCGGAGATTAAAGAGATGCAAGAAGGAGAGGGAAGAAGACGAATAAAAGAGAGGAAGAGGGGGAGGAGGAGGATGAGGAGGAGGAAGCTAGATATTATGCTCATGATGTTGAAGTAATAATATTTCATTAATTTTTTATATATTTTTCTCATAATTGTATTCTCATTTACGAATTTTTTATTAGATATTTAATACTATTTTGATCAAAAAGTTCCCGGAATTCATTCAGAAAATTCAAAATACAGTTTTATTCATCAAAAGTGATATGTCCTCTTCAAAGTACTCCCTATCGACTGCAACACACTTATGCCAGCGCTTGATCCAGCTCTCGAAACATCTCTATTGTCGGTATAGCCATCAGAGCCGTCTTCGATTTTTTACTCCTTATTTCATTACTCCTCCTTTCGGCTGTTAAAACGTTCCCCGTAATGATTTTTTCATGCCTCATAAACGGCTGTTTTCTTTAGAGTATCACTACCGAACAATTTCCCAATATTTCCAAGGTTTTCACACATTGAATCCATTTTTAACTCAAAATTAATAACTCGTTGTTGCAAAAATAATACAAACTCGTTGTTGCAAGTTCAACTCCATTTTTAAAACTGTAAAAAATCGAAAATACGTGCAGAGGTAGATGTATTCAAGACGGCATAATTTTTACAAATGTTAAGCTATGGTGATAAAATTTGATGGGAATGTTAATGATAGATGTGGCAACCTAATCAAAAAAACAGAACTCAAATCAGCTGACTCAGAGCATCACCTGGTGATAATTCCAGAAACTTTTTGATCAAGGTGATATATTACCCGTCAATGATGAGATAATATATGTTTCGTGGCACGATTATTCTTTTCCTTACGGTTTCATAGATGAATAATCCTCCTCTTGCTTAAGCTTTCTCTCTCATTTTAATATAGAAACGTTATCGAGTTTTCCGCCGATTAAGATTATACATTTAGGTCATTAAAATGTAAAATTGTAATGCATTATTTTGTAAAATAAAATATGAATATTATTGTTAAATCTTTTAGTACTTAGAAATTTTATTGTACTTTAATATTATGAATAATATAAATAATGTATTATAAATATTTTCACGATATGAAATTGTACTTGGAACATTTGAAAAAATTTGAATAAATAAAACTCATTTTCTCACTTTTTCACATTTTATGTAAAAAATAAAATTTTTATATTTAAATCATAAGAAAATTTTTTTACACCTTCTTTTTCCCTCGTCCATCATAAGCTTTTTACGCTCGTGGTATCGTGTATAAGTTCGTTAGCGACGATGCCACGTCCCGAAGAAATTGTACGCTGATTTCGTCGCGGATAAGTTTATACGCGTCGTGACGAGAATCAACGCGGAGGACGCCGTGCTGTCGCCGGCTAGCCTACGAGGACGCGAGCGCGTCCAGCCACGTGGGCTCCGCTGCGTTGATCAGTTTATTCTCCTCCTTTTTTCTTTTGTACATTCTTAAAAATATTATTAAGCGCCATTTTTCTTTTTATTTGCGTTTGAAGTCTATTACCGGGCAAAAAATAGAATAGCTCATTTCACAAAATGGATGTACGCTGGAAACATTCATGGACGTCATATGCAGTCCGATCGAATGCGGGAAAACGATTTGTAAAGACTTTCTCTGGTATTTATCTCTCATGTCCGACGTTTCGAGAGAGTTTTGTTCTATTACGCGGAATGGCAAGAAATCTATCGTCAATTACAATACGACACTCGTGAAAAAGAGCTCCAAAAACAGAGTTGGAGATGCGGCAATATTAAACGACGAAGAAGAATATTGAATTTTGCGAAGGTTTACTCAGGAAGATTACTCCAACGATCCGCTTTCTCCAAATTAGTGATAATCAATTTTATGAGAGAATCGTCGTCGTGCGACGCGATCGTGGATCTTTTCAATCACATAAAAATACGCGACGCTACATCGATGTTCTGCAGAATATTGCGCTTACAATTACTCGCGCCACTCGTTCACGAGAATGCAATCTATGGTAGTAACGAGAAAAAACGCACGTATCGCTTATAAAAATATATCTCATCGTTGGAAAAACGAAATGTTAAAGAAATATGCGCAAAAGATTAAATATCGCGTCGGAGATTTCGTTCGTATCAGTAGAGCGAAAGACGCCTTTGAAAAAGGATACGAGGCTAAGTGGAGCCAGGAAATATTTCAAATTTACAGTGTTCTCGATTGGCGAAACCCTTACGTGTATAAACTGCAAGATTTAGCAGACGAAGTCATAGACGATATTTTTTTATGAGCAAAAATTAGCTCGAGTTGAAAAAACTTAGAGGAAGAATAGTATCATTTATCGTCGATCGCGTGATAAAGAGTAGGAGACTAAGTGCTTGTTAGTTGGCGCAGTTATTCCAGTAAGTTTAATACTTGGATTCCGGCTTCGAGTTAAATTTCTCTTCGCGATGGAGGCGGAGTAATTTCTTCTGGTACTTTCGAGTAATAATAGTATGCGTCATTTTCCGGATAATACAACATCGTCCTTTAATCACGGAATTGCCTCACTCTATAATGTTATACGGACAATGCGAGGTTTGGTTGATGAAGCAAGATTCAATTTCCTTGTAGCTTTTTACATGTACATCATAACGAAAATGTGCAGGTTCGTTGATGTTAAACTCGATGAGAGTACGAATGGTGCATTTACGACAAAAGAAGTTACATTTCCAAATGGAATTTACAACGATATCCATGAGCTTATTAATGCGATTAATATCACTTGTAAAGTTGCCGAATCGCATTTTTATTTCGAACAGCAAAAAGGCGGTAAAGTCTTGATAAGAATTAACTATGATGAGAAGTGCAAAATGCTACATCATATAAACTTTTCCGATAATCTTCTACGAATGCTAGGTTTCGCATCAGCAATTTCCAGAAATAATTATCCATTTTATGTAAACCACGATATATAAACCTAATTCGAATGAAATAAAAGAGAAAACTTTCCTTACTCACGGATTTAATAAGGAGATGGGAAAACGATGTGCAGACGGTTATTGGAGTAGCGAACCTTGTAGTTTATGGCGCGGTATTCCTGATAAAATGTTCGTTTAATGGGATATTTGTGAGCTTTATATAACAGGCAATGTATTCCTCTTCTCAGGGTAGTTCCGGTCGAGAAACGCAGTCATAATTATGCATTTGATGCAAATTTGATGAAGCATTTCTCATTTCCAAATTATATTCCATTGCGACGAATGAATTGTAGAACGATCGAAATAGATATAAGAGATCATCTTGGAAAAAAATTCTATTCGAATTCGGAACGCTGACAGTGACGTAAGCAATAACTTTCTTTTTTTCGTGTACAGTAGCGTGTCGGTAGAGACAATCTTTAGTTAGGAACTAGCGATGGAATATGAGGAGTATTTTGATGCTTGGGATACTGGTAGCCGAGGTGGAATTCCATTCCGTGTTTTCATCGGTTCGCTCTACCACGGACATGGAATCGGAAGTGTTTTCTCAGCGTGCTATTTAGAAAAATACTTTATCTAAATAAAGGTGCACGTACTGTCGGTAAAGAAGCTTTACGTGCGGAGATTAACGTAATAGAAAATGTCGAAAATAATAAATCCTAAAAGGAAGCGATCAAAAGTCGGCTAGCGGAATCGAGGGGTAATCTGAAGAGAAAAGAAAAAATAAGTTCCCTGATGAGGGAATCAGGATATATTATAAAATATCCGCGAAATCCGCGGCGCTTCAGTTTTCAATTGATGATCGAGATAGACATATCGTGCAACGTAAACAACATCAGGCGGTCAAAAGAAAATTATCGAGAAGTACTACAGAGAAGAACAGCAAAAAAGTAACAAAAAAGGAAAAGAAAATTTGCGTTACAAGAAGAAAAACGAAAAAACCACTAGGTTTCCGCTAGGAAACATCGAGTCAAAAAACGCGACGTATCCGACATATTCTCTTAATTGAGATAGGAATTCACAGCTGGAGAAAAAGTATATCCTTTCTTCATACCCACTCGAGTGAGTGTATAAGGAGTGAACTCGATCTCTTCTTTCTCCTCCTATGTAAACCAGCATTGAGAGTTCGCAATGGATTTATTACAAACCCGTAACTTCGCTCGCGAACGATCGCCCATAGAATTCGTTAAGCCGGACATGGAAAAGACTATTTGGATCTCACTCACTCCATGTTGAGCCTTCGCATACGCGTAGAAAACAAACGCGGAGAGAGCACATCGGCCGCATCCGATGTCGCGACAAGAATAAGACCCATAAATTATTTACTGCATTCCATGTTCAAATTGACATATATAATATTTTCATCAAAAACTCGTGTTATCACCAAACAACGCTTATCGCGCATATATCGAGGTGTTATTAAATTATGCTTCATTTGCAAAAACTTCCCATCTAACCTCTAAAATATGCGGATATTCTCGGTTACATGTTAGACTCGTCAAATCCAAATACGGTGCTCGAGAGACGTGGGCAATACATTCGAAATCGTGCTCTAGATCTCAGGACACCTTCACTGCGACGTTTTCAATCAAGATAAATTTTTAATTAATGGAGTGAAAGTTAGAATGAGACTCGTGCGTTAGAAAGATTCATTTTGCCTTAGGAGAATAAAACGATATCAAAAATACGTATTCTCGATGCCTCTCGTTTTCTCGTAAGAAGAGTAAGAAGAGTAAAAATAAACCCGAGTTGCTACTCGCACACGCTGAATAAAACTACCGCCAAATATCCCTTTACGAGAGTCGAAGTTAAAACTTTCATACATGCCGGCGTAGTGGGGGAATCGATAGGTAATACTCGGATTGTCGAAACGAATAATAGTTGGTTTTGTCGATAACAAGGCGATAGAAAATTGAACCCGTTTAATTTCAAAAATTACGGAATAAATTTCTTTTCGCTGTACGCCGATGGTAAAAAAAAATTTCTAGTAAGCTATTATAGCCAAATTTTTCGAAAGAGCGCTCTACGTTGAAGCTTATCACACATTATTTTCGGAAATCGGTATTCACTTTTTGAATGAGGATAATTCTATAAGTAGAGACGATTACGCCAACGGCTACACTCTTTTCACTTTCAATCTTACTCCAGATTTATCCGCTAATTGTGCAGAGCATTGGAATCTCGTTAACAACGGAAGCTTACGATTAGAAATGAGATTCGAAAAAGTTCTTTCTGTGACTATTAATTGTCTATTAATTTATGCCGAGTTTGATAACGTTTTAGAAATCGACTCCTCGCATCAAATCATTGTCGACTTTTTCGGTTAGCTCTATGACTTCCACGAGAAAATTATTTTCCCCCACTACACATATTTTTTCATCTAATTACCCGCAAGATGACGAAAAAGCTTCAATCTTGCACATGACACCGGCGCAAACGTTTCGTAATATAAAAAGAGTGAAAATTCGAATATCATAATAGATATAGTCATCGACATACAAGATTTTTGCGATGTTGAAGAAAATTTTATTCTGAAAGAAGTCGCGGTTTTTGGTTTGGGATTAATACGCCAATCACCGGACACTGAATTATGATGTCGCCTTATCCATTTGGCAATTTACTTAAGAAAGTAAGACGAGAAAACAATTGATTTACATGAAATCATGGAATCGATCTGGCTAATTATCGCCTTCTACATCGACGAACACGATATAGGAACATATTTCAATAGCTACGGCTTGCCACTCTTGGACTCAAGATTCCTCTTATGAGGAATCGCCGAAACTCAATCACGTATTGCTGGAATACGACATGCTGCAAGGAATACTTTCTCAAATTTGCGGACAATACTGCTGTATATTTCTATATTTTATGTGTAATGGTTATAATTTTAGCCAGTTTCTTAGTCTGTTTACTTCTGATTGTAAACGCAATGACCGATTGATCCTACAGTTATTTCATAAATTTTTTCTTCGTTGTAAACATAAAAAAAATAAATTCTCATGCCGTCATGTTCAATCGTCTACTCTTTTAAAAAGTAAAATATAAAACAAATATTTTATGTAATATCACTTTTTTCTTTTTTAAAATAAATGTTTTTGATCATGTAAATTTCGTCTGTTTCTTATATCTAATCCTCGCCCCTTTTTACATTAGTTACCTTTTCTCACGTATTCCAAATTTAGATAATGTTTATTAAAAAAAAAATAATTTTCTTTCAAAATAATGTTCGTATCAACGCATCGATTACGACGTCGCGGAACTTGTTCATTCCTGTTTTACCTCCCCTTTCTCCCTAGTGAAAGCAAGATTTCTTCCGAAAATACTCGTAAAAGTCCTCGTCATAAATAATAAGAAAAAACCCTTTCGCTAAAACGGCAGTTCGTCGAAGACATTGAGCCATTGCAGTAAAAAATGACCTGCAGAACAAAAAACTGCGCGCTATTCATATCCATTGCCTCGCACCTTCCCCCCCTTTCCCCCGAAAAAATGTTTCGGATCCGATTTTCCTTGGTGTCACGATATTCATCCCTGGCGATATCCCCACTCTTCTCCAATCAGCGCGTGAGCAGTCATAAATCGGGCCAATCAAAACGCTCCATTTACTTCATTACTCACATCCTCGCATTACCGACCAATTAGAGCGCGCCATTTCCCAGACAAGCCACGCTCCCGGCGCCGGAGGTGGAATGATGGGGATTTGTTTTGATGATCCATGATTGTCCATATTACTGGCGAATCAAGTGATGGCAGACAATGATTTCAATTCGTAAACAACAGTAAGAGTAGGCGGGTTCTAATTCAGAAGTTCCGAGGAATGGTGAGGGGCGTGGGAGTATCCGTGACGTGGGGGGGAGGTCCTCGGGGAGGGGAGGGGATAACGTCATAGGGGAGAGGGGGAGATGGATGACGTCACAAAAGATAACGTCACTAGGCGAGGAGGATTACGTCACAGGGAGAGGAGGTAAGTGACGTCACAGGAGATGATGTTCCTAGGCGAAGGAGTCACAGGGAGGGAGGAAATGATGTCACAATGGATAACGTCGCGGGGATGGTGGAGGGACGAAAAAATTACGTAATCCGAAATTATGCAGCGGGAAATTATGTAGCGGAGGTATGCGGAAACTTGAGTCGCGGTGAAGACATGGCGCGGGATCAATAACCGGGTGCAATCCGTCGCCGCCGCCGCCGGTCCTCATTGCACACACACACACACACACACACACATACACACACACACACACACACACACACACACACACACACACACACACCCACACACACACACACACACACACACACACACACACACACACACACACACACACACA
>Ga0157363_1005251_pt1 | contig 12048 bp, 11 predicted proteins | sample AttsexASBM1_FD_111477 | JGI IMG/M metagenome (GOLD analysis project Ga0157363, IMG submission 111477) | Fungus gardens microbial communities from leaf cutter ant in Ribeirão Preto, State of São Paulo, Brazil - Atta sexdens ASBM1 | ecosystem: Host-associated > Fungi > Mycelium > Unclassified ...
GCAGCGGAATCTGAAGTTAATTTAACCAAAATGTGAATTTCACAGCCTGGTGTTATTTCACTGTAAACGTTACCACTCTCCAGCATAAACTAATTTAAAAATTATTTTTTCCTTTTTTTTATGCCAATTTATTCTCTAAAAATTGGTTTATCTGCAATCCTGGTATATCCAATCTTAAAGTAATATTCCGAATTTTGCCGCTAATGTATGGATTTTTTTAATAAAATTTTTCGAACAAATGAACAAATTTGTTGGTGCCGTGTCATGATTTCTATGAACAAATGTTATTGTCAATGGATAGGGATCACAAAAAACGATATTAAATACAACTAAAAAGGACTAACCTTATGCGGCTCTTTACATATCTATAAAGTTGTTGATTCTAAGGTTAATTCAATGTCACAGGAATCCAGAGGTCTGCGCCTCATCACACTAGCAATATCAGTGTTCTGCACCTTGTGGCTGATAATCGGCGGTGGCTGGTTACTGGCAATTGGCGGCAGCGCATACTATCTCATCAGCGGCATCGTTATGGCGGTGTTCACTGTAATGTTGTTAAAGAAAAGAAGCTGTGCTTTCTATCTTTACTCACTCATTCTGCTGGGCACAGCTATCTGGGCCTGGTGCGAATCCGGCCTTGATTTCTGGGCTCTGGCTCCGCGTCTCGATATCTGGGTACTGTTTGGTATCTGGATGATTTTGCCGTTTGTTTATCGTCAACTGGCGGCTCCCAACCGTAAAGCTACTGCGCTGATGGTGATTGCTATCATCATCAACCTGGCCATGGTCGTTGGCGCCTTTTTCGGCAAAGACCCGCAGGCAGTCTACGGTGATCTGAATGTTCAGGCTCCTGCAACTCAGCCAGTGTCTGCCGGACAAGACTGGACCGCTTATGGTGGTACTCAGGCTGGTGACCGTTACTCTTCATTAAGTCAGATTAACGAGAGCAATGTCAAAAACCTGCAGGTGGCATGGACTTATCAGTCTGGTGACGTAAAACGCCCTGATGATCCGGGTGAGATCACTAACGAATCAACTCCACTGAAAGTAGGCAATCTGCTTTATACCTGCACAGCGCACCAGATTCTGGTCGCGATTGATGCTGCAACAGGTAAAGAAAAATGGCGTTTTGACCCTAAAATCAAATACGACCCTACCTTCCAGCACATGACCTGTCGTGGTGTTTCCTATCATGACTTTAATACGGCAACAGATCCGCAGAGTGCTCCGGTTTCTCCGGCGGCCTGTTCACGTCGTATCTATCTGCCGGTTAACGATGGTCGTCTGATTGCGGTGGATGCTGAAAGCGGTCAACTGTGTAAAGACTTTGGTAATAACGGTGAGCTGGATCTGCAGCATCAGCAGCCAAATGCTTTCCCGGGTGGCTATGAGCCAACATCACCTCCGGTGATTACCGATAAAGTGATTGTGATTGCCGGTGCCGTTACCGATAACTACTCAACCCGTGAGCCGTCAGGTGTCATCCGTGGTTTTGACGTGAAAACCGGTAAACTGCTGTGGGCATTCGATCCGGGTGCCAAAGATCCGAATGCAATTCCTGCAGACGGTCAGCACTATACCGCGAACTCACCTAACTCCTGGGCACCAGCAGCCTACGATCCGAAACTGGATTTGGTATACCTGCCGATGGGTGTGACCACACCGGATATCTGGGGTGGCAACCGTACTCCTGAGCAGGAACGTTATGCGAGTGGTATTCTGGCACTGAATGCGACTACCGGTAAAGAAGCCTGGTTCTACCAGACTGTCCACCACGATCTGTGGGATATGGATATTCCGGCGCAGCCTTCACTGGCAGACATTACTGACAAAGACGGTAACAAAGTTCCTGTCATCTACGTTCCGACCAAAGTAGGTAACATCTTTGTTCTGAACCGTGCAACAGGTCAGTTGGTGGTACCGGCTCCTGAGCGTCCGGTGCCGCAAGGTGCAGCCAAAGGCGATCACACTTCTGCGACTCAGCCGTTCTCTGAACTGACCTTCCGTCCGGAAGCGAAACTGACCGACAGTAAGATGTGGGGCGGTACGATGTTTGATCAGATGATCTGTCGTATCATGTTCAAACGTCTGAAATACAATGGGACGTTCACTCCTCCGTCAGAGCAGGGCACCCTGGTATTCCCGGGTAACCTGGGGATGTTCGAATGGGGTGGTATCTCGGTCAACAGTGGTAGCGAGTTTGCTATTGCTAACCCAATGCAACTGCCGTTTGTTTCAAAACTGATCCCACGTGGTCCGAACAACCCAATGGAACCGGGTAAAAACGGTGCCGGTGGTTCCGGTGGTGAAGCCGGTCTGCAACACATGTATGGCGTGCCTTTTGGTGTGGAACTGAATCCGTTCCTGTCACCGTTCGGTCTGCCATGTATGGAACCTTCATGGGGCTTTGTTTCAGCCGTTAACCTGAAAACTAACCAGATTGTGTGGAAAAAACGTATTGGTACTATCCGTGACAGCGGTGGTCCGATTCCGTTACCACCGATTACTGTGGGTACTCCGATGCTGGGTGCTCCTATCACCACAGCCGGTAATATCTTCTTTATCGCCGCCACTCTGGATGACTACATCCGTGCCTATAGTGTGCGTGACGGTAAACTGCTGTGGCAGGCACGTCTGCCGGCGGGTGGTCAGGCAACACCAATGACCTATGAAGTAGACGGTAAGCAGTATCTGGTGATTGTTGCCGGCGGACACGGTTCGTTCGGTACGAAAATGGGCGATTACATTATTGCTTATAAATTGCCTTAACAGGGTCGGTTCCGGAAGCGGTATCCAGCTTCCGGGTTAACCCCGGGTAATCTCAATCCCCGCCGGTAGCCAGCTACCGGCGGGGATTTTTTTATGTTCCGGGTGGGGTATTCGCTTCGGGCGGGGCGGAAGCAAACATACCGGGAGTTTGCCCGGTCACCTGACGAAACATAGCCGAGAAGGCACTGATATTCTGATAACCCAGAGTCAGTGCGGTAGTCGTGACCGACTCCCCCCGACCCAGAGCCAGAAAGCTGTAATTGAGGCAGGCACGCTGCCGCCACTGAGCAAATGACAGGCCGGTTTGTTGCCGGAAGAAACGAGTGAAAGTCCGTAGACTTTTATGTAATAAGGCTGCCCACTGCTCAGGGCGCAGCCGGATATCGGGTTGCTGAAGGAACTCACGGCAAAGGGCTGCCAGCGCGGGATCGCAGGGAAGGGGAGTAAACAGCGGGTTGATTCCGGCCAGAGTCAGCTCCTGCAACACTAACAGGATGACTAATTCATCACGGCTACCTGCCGGATAATCCAGCGGAATATCCGCAGAGGCGAGCAATAGCTGGTGCAGTAACGGGCTGACATGCAATACCTCACACTGAGTGGCAGGGCGTGGGGCCGTTGCTGGCTCAATATACAGGCTGCGGGTACTGGCTCCGAGCATTCTCACGGCATGAACCTTACCTGCGGGTATCCAGACCCCACTACCAGGCAACACCACCCACTGACCTTCTTCACTATTAACCTCCATCAGACCGCTGATGCTATAGAGAAACTGGGCCCTGCGGTGTTGGTGTGGCGCCAGCCAGGTATCGGCAGGGTAATCGGTCGCCAGAGCCAACACCGGGCGTTGGATATGGTCGACGCTGTTAATCGGAGTATTACGCATGACCTGTCCCGGATGGCCTGAATTCGTTAATGATTGTCCTGTACCCGTAATTAAGTCATTCCCTGAAGTTTATATACTCTGACGCACGGTGACAGACAGGTAAATATTTATGATTCTTTTTTTAGCGATAGCCGGCGTTGTCTCAGGGGTCACGACGGTGTTGTTTGGGTTTGGCGGTGGGTTCATCACGGTACCGTTGCTGGTTTCAGTTCTTGCAGCACAGCATTTACCGGTAAACAGTCAGGGGAGTGTGGTAATGCAAATAGCGGTGGCAACCTCTGCAGCAGTGATGTTGTTCTCTTCCCTGATTGCCAGTCTGCGTCAGAAACAGCTGCTCAGGCAGCTAGCCCCGGTATTAAAACCGTTGTGGCTGATGATTGCGTTGGGTGGGATAGCCGGATCTGTGGCTGCACAATACAGTAGTGGTCAGTGGATTCGTGCAGGATTTATCGTCTATCTGTTACTGACATTGCTGGACTGCCTGTTCCGGCCCGGTTTTTTACGAAGCGCTGCTGTCGGAAATACGGGAATCCAACCGTTGAAACATTCTGCCCTGGCCGGGCTGGTGATTGGTTTGATTGCAGCCTTCCTTGGGGTGGGAGGCAGTGTGATGACAGTGCCGTTGATGCGGCGGCGAGGAGCCACCATGGTTCAGGCGGCAGCGTTGGCCAATCCACTCACCCTGCCAATGGCACTGACCGCCACTCTGACCTATGCCATCACATCGTTCTGGCATTCATCTCCTGCCATGCCCGGATTCGTTGGCTTTATCGATATTCAGGCCGCCGTTATCCTGATGGCAGGAAGTTTTACCGGAATGTGGCTGGCAGGGTATGCCGTTTCCCTGGTACCAGACCAGCTACACGCACGGCTCTATCCGTGGCTGCTCTGTCTGGTATTGGCGGCGATGCTATTATTGCCTGCCGGGCACTAAGGCCGCGATGCTAATTAGTAGGTTGGCCAACTGGTGGGTGTCAGTTCCATCACATTAATGAAGGCTTCCTGAGCACTGCTGACAAACAGATGCCATTGTTGCATGCTCAGGGTAATACCCATCAGTCCGGTCACAAACCAGCAAGACATAACTACACCAATACTGCTGCAGACAAAGCTAAAGAAATAATGACTGTTCTGCCGGCATTTAATTTTCACTGTGCTGGCGAGAAACATGACGAAAGCACTGAGTAACCCCCAGCGCATGATCAGAAAACCTGCAGTTAATGTGCCCATTTTTTCTACCCGTGACCGATGCTTATAACAATTTTCGACTGACATAAACTCCGTCATCCGGGAAATTACCGCGGGAGCGGGGGACCTGACGGGGACGGAATTTTGTGATGCAGGTCACATTATAGGCTTTTTTGTAAGAAAATCGAACGAAAAATACACGCTATGTAATTTTTTGTAGCATGGAGGGGGAGGGTGGCGGGAGAGTCTGCGAAAAAACGGGGTGCCGCCGGTCAGGGCGGCAACGTGACGACTTACATCATCCCCGATACAGATGCCGGACGGGCTGAAGTCGGCCGTGACTCGCGATGAATAGTCTCAGACGGGCTGATCTCGCGGCAGCGCATCGCCTGACGATACGCCGTCGGGGTCTGGTCGAACTGGCGACGGAATACCCGCGAAAAAGTCTGCTGCGATTCGTAACCATACTGCAGGGCAATATCGAACACCGGACGTCGGGTTTTACACAGTGCATCGGCGGCCCTCTCCAGCCGGCGCTCACGAATATAGTCCCCCAGCGTCTGCTGCGTGACTGCCCGGAACATACGTTGCAGGTGCCATTTCGAATATCCTGATTTAGCAGCGACTTCATCTATCGATAAATGTTTCCCAAGGTTCTGGTTGATCCACTGGGTTAACGAATGAATGATCTCTTCTTGCATCATAGTTCTGTCCTGTACGGCGAATATTATCGCCGGGAGTGGTTCGGGATTTTTGCGTCGGAATGGAGTATAATTCCTCAAGTTAACTTGAGGTAAAGGCCGAAAATGAAAAAAGAGAGAAACTATCCGAAACCTGTCCTGACACCCGGCGAAGTTGCCCGTCGGAGCGGGGTCGCAGTCTCAGCTCTGCATTTTTATGAAAGTAAGGGGCTTATCTCCAGTAGCCGTAACAGCGGAAATCAGCGGCGTTACAGCCGCGATGTATTGCGCCGGGTAGCGATTATTAAAGTTGCGCAGCGCATTGGTATTCCCCTGGCGACAGTCAGCGAAAATCTGGCGCAATTGCCGCCGAATAAGCGCATGTCTGCCAGTGAATGGGAAGCTCTGACGCTCCACTGGCGTGAAGAACTGGATAAAAGAATCGCCACGCTGACGCATTTACGGGATGATTTGAACGGCTGTATCGGCTGTGGCTGTCTCTCAATGCGCGATTGCCCGTTACGCAACCCGGGAGATCAGCTGGCGGCCAGTGGACAGGGCGCAGTGTTGCTGGAAAGAGGCCCGGCGGGGGAAGCACTTTCCACCCCGGAAGCCGATGCGCTCACCCCGCCGGTAAGAAAGCGTCGCTCTGCTGCATCTAAGTAATGGAGTCCGGATTTTGGGGAGAGGGTACTGTGGTTTACCGCAGGGCGTGAGTCAGGCTGCCGGTCGAAATGATGTGGCTGATCAGTGGCGGGTAGCGGACAAGTAGTCGCCGTTACAGGGCGAAGAGTGGCTGTTCCCGTATTCCCGGGCGGTCCCGGAATCCTGGAGAAATCTGTAAAGCGAGGGTTTGGACGAATTTTCGCACTCCGGGATGCATTTAACTGCCTTATTTTGTTTTACACTATCAGAGTAACTGATGTGTTTCTGGTTCATAAAACGCCTGTGGAAGAGGCTAGAAGGAAAGCATGGAAATCTTTTTTACCATTCTGATCATGACATTAGTGGTGTCCCTGTCCGGCGTTGCCGGCCGGTTACTCCCGTTTCATATTCCCCTGCCACTGGTACAGATCATCGCCGGAGCGATACTGGCATGGCCTTCAATAGGGCTGCATGTCGATTTTGACCCGGAGTTGTTCCTGGTGCTGTTTATTCCGCCACTGTTGTTCGCCGATGGCTGGAAAACTCCGACCAGTGAATTTTTGCACCATGGGCGTGAGATTATCGGTCTGGCGTTGGTGCTGGTGCTGATTACCGTCGTGGGGATTGGTTACCTGATTTACTGGACGGTGCCTGGCATCCCGCTGATTCCGGCATTTGCACTGGCTGCCGTGCTTTCACCCACCGATGCCGTCGCCCTCTCCGGGATTGTCGGTGAAGGGAGAATTCCTAAAAAAATCATGTCGATAGTTCAGGGCGAAGCCCTGATGAATGATGCCTCCGGTCTGGTGTCACTGAAATTTGCGGTGGCGGTCGCCATGGGGACCATGGTGTTCACCTGGTCAGGAGCGACCCTGGAATTTTTGAAAGTGGCTATCGGCGGGCTCGTGGCCGGGGTGGTTATCTGCTGGTTGTACGGTAAATCCCTGCGTCTGATGAGTCGTTGGAGTGGTGATGATCCGGCAACCCAGACGGTGCTATTGCTGCTGTTACCATTCGCTTCTTATATTATCGCGGAACACTTCGGTTTTTCAGGCATTCTGGCCGCAGTGGCCGCAGGGATGACCATTACCCGTTCAGGTATTATCCGCCAGGCTCCGCTGGCGATGCGTCTGAGAGCAAACAGTGTATGGCAGATGCTGGAGTTTGTGTTTAACGGCATGGTGTTTTTGATGCTGGGCCTTCAGTTGCCGAGCATCCTGGAAACCTCTATCCAACAGGCAAACGCGGATTCTAATGTCAATATCTGGATGCTGTTCGCCGATGTGGGCCTGGTGTATGCCGCACTGCTGCTGGTTCGTTTTGGCTGGCTGTTCATCATGAAGCGTTTGAGTGTCCGGTTACTGAAAAAGAATCCGATGGAGTTCAGCAACTATTCATTCCGTGAGTTGTTGATTGCAACGTTTGCCGGAGTACGTGGTGCGGTCACCCTCGCAGGTGTATTGTCAGTGCCTTTATATCTGGCTAACGGCGATGCATTTCCGGCGCGCTATGAACTGGTGTTCCTTGCCACCGGGGTCATTATGTTCTCGCTGATCATTGGCGTGATTATTTTACCTATTTTGTTACGGGGGATGCCGGGCATGGATAAGAGTGAAAATGCCCGTGAACTGCGGACTGCCCGTGCGGTAATGGCGAAGGTCGCCATCGACAGCCTGTATAAAATGGAAGAGCGTCTCGCCAAGGACAGTGAAGAGAATATCGACCCGGATGTTCTGAAAGAGGTGAGTTCCCGGGTGACCGGAAATCTTCGGCGCAGGATTGACGGTAAAGAAGATATTGAACGAGCGATGTTTGCAGAAAACCTCGAACGACGTTTCCGTCTGGCAGCACTGCGTGCTGAACGGGCAGAGGTTTATCATATGCGTGCTACACAGCAAATCAGTAACGAATCTATGCAGAAACTTCTGCGTGATCTCGACCTGCTGGAAGCCTTGCTGATCGAAAAAGAAGAGTGATGGCTGGCAGGAGGCCACCTGACTGCTAAGGCAGGCCTCCTGGCGGCTAAATTGACAGTACCGGAGGATCTCCGGGCCAGAACTCCCGGCAGCAATCAATCCATGCCCGGGTGCTACTGGAAATATAATTCCCTTCGCGCCAGACTAATCCCAGCGTCCACCTCAACTCTGATTCCAGTGGAATCCACAGTAACGAGGACGGGTCCAGTCTCTGGCAAATCGGTTCCGGCAGAATCGCCACTCCCATATCTGCCTGTACCATCGCCGCAAGAAAATCCCACTGGCCGCTGCGAATAGCAATGGTCGGGGATAAGCCAAGACGCTGAAACGTTTTATGTAACTGGCGGTTCAGCGAAAACTCCTCGTTAAACACCAGTAACGGGTAACGTGAGACATCCTGCAGGGTCAGACTTTTGCATTGCAGCCACTCCCGGGTACGGGGGACTAACACACATAGCGGGTGCTCTATTAACGGCAGTACCTGCAAGGGGAATTCGCTCTCGGCGGGCAGGGCGGTCATGGCAATATCCAGGCGTCCCTGTAACACCGCTTGTTGTGCTGCCAGTCCGCCAAACTCAGAAATTTTCAGTTCGACACCCGGATAACGTTTATGAAAGGCGGAAATCGAACCGACGATTTGCATGCCGACCATCGGCGGGATCCCCAGTCGTAACTCACCGGTTGTCAGCTGATTAATATCACTGATTTCGGCCTCTAACTGACGAAATTCCTGCAAAATCGCATTTCCGCGTTGGTATACCGCTTTGCCGCTATCGGTCAGGTACAGCTTCCGTCCTTCTCTTAACAGCAGGGTGCAGCCCAGTTCCTCTTCCAGCTGCCGCAGCATTTTGCTGATAGTCGGTTGAGTGACATACAGTTTTTCTGCCGCACGGGTAAAGCTTTGCTGGCGTACCACTTCAGTAAAGTAACGAATCGCTCTCACATCCATAACTATTCCTAAATGGCATGGTTGAGATAATTTTAGTTCATTTTATTCACCCTGTGGCCAGGATGTATACTGCATTCATCAATTATTTTTGAGGAATTCACCATGCTTGCGGCCCTTCGTTCACAGCGGCTGACAAAATTACCCCGGTGGCTGCAGTTGCCAGTACAGGTACTGATTTATATCGGTTTCTTTCTTTTTTCGGAACAACTGGTGCTGTGGCTGCATATTCCTCTGCCGGCAAATATTGTCGGTATGCTACTGATGCTGTTACTGATTGTAACCAGAGTTTTACCCCTGAAATGGGTTAAAGCCGGTTCCAACTGGTTACTGGCCGAAATGTTGTTGTTTTTTGTCCCTGCGGTCGTGGCGGTGATCAACTACGGAACATTACTGCGTGAGGATGGTGTGCGTATCTGCCTGGTGATTGCCATCAGTACTGTGATGGTATTGGCAGCGACCTCATTTGTGGTTGAACGTATCTATCGTTATGAAACTCAGCGTGCAGAACGCAGGCAGGCCCGCGATGAATGATTTAGTGATCAGTGTGTTGTGTGCGGTAGTGACTGTTCTGGTTTACTACCTGAATAAGCGGCTCTACCGCCGCTGGCGTATCCTGCTGCTCATGCCGCTGGTGATGACACCGCTGGTGCTGGTAGCTCTGTTACTGGTGACTCATATCAGCTGGAGTGATTATATTGCTCAAAGCCACTGGTTGTTATGGTTACTGGGTCCGGCAACTTTAGCTTTTGCAGTGCCGGTGTATGAGAATATCTATATTATCCGCCGTCACTGGATGTCACTCAGTGCCGGGGTGATCACCGCCACACTGGTCGCGGTGTGCAGCTCGGTCTGGCTGGCCCGGCTGTTTACCTTGCCGGAAGAGATCCAACGCAGTCTCGCGGTTCGATCTATTACCACCCCGTTTGCGCTGGCTGCCGCTCAGCAGGAAGGGGGACAACCCGATTTAGTCGCGCTGTTTGTGGTATTAACCGGCGTGTTCGGGATGGCGATTGGTGATTTTATGTTTCTTCGACTGGCGATTAAACAAAGCCTGGCAAAAGGTGCCGGTCTGGGGGCTGCCTCTCACGGTGCCGGTACGGCGAAAGCTTATCAACTGGGCCCTCAGGAAGGCGTGGTTTCCAGCCTGGTGATGATGCTGGCGGGGGTGGTGACCGTACTGGCTGCACCGATTATTGGTCATGTGATGTGGCAGGCTTAATCACCCGATGATTTCAGAATATGACGAAATATACTTCTGTTTACCTATAAACAGGTTGCCGCCCCTATTTTATGCTGTTCCAATATCGGGTGCGCGTTTTTATTAACCAGGAGTATTACAATGAAAAAAATTATCCTCGCTGCAGGAGTGGCAGGTTTACTGGCCAGTGGCATGGCTCAGGCAGTCGAAGGCAGTGTAGATGTTGGCAGACACAGCACCAACCTGAACCTTGGCCTGGGTACCGCATCCCCGGGACTGTTTGTTAAAGGTAACTGGCTGCGCAGTAATGATGACGGTAGTGTCACCGGTGCAGCACTGGGCTATAACCTGTCTGTGGGTCCGTTAAACTTCTCCCCGACAGCCAAAGCCCTGTTTACCCACCCTGAAAACAGTAAAGATGGCTTTGCTGTGGCCGTCGGTTCCGGTGTCAGCTATCAGCTGAATAACATGTGGGGCGTGTATGGTGAATATTATTACGCACCAAAATCGTTCTCTACACACCTGCAAAACTACCAGGAAGCTGCGGGGGGAATCAGTTTTTCACCGATCTCTATGCTGAACCTGCGGGCAGGTTATCAGTATGTTGAACTGAACAATAAAGGTGATAATAAAACTAACGTACTGGTTGATGGACCGTACGTTAGTGCCTCAGTAAACTTCTGAGTCTTCTCCCCCGCAGGCCAGCCTGCGGGGGAGTCGCTTTAGTGTGCCTTCCCCCTGTCTATCCCAATGCCGGTTTGTGACCGGATAAACTGCGCCGTGAAGCGTTCCCGCTCACTTCTGCCAGCCACTGAATGGTCGGTGACCGAAAACAGCCAGCAACAGACAAACGCAACCAGCATAGAAAACAGGGCCGGATATTCATAAGGATAAACGGGGTGTTCATGTCCCAGCACCTGTACCCAGATAGTCGGGCCAAGGATCATCAACACAATGGCGGTCAGTAATCCCAGCCAGCCCCCGGTCACCGCTCCGCGGGTAGTCAGCCCTCGCCAGTACATCGACAGCAAAATGATCGGGAAATTACAGCTGGCAGCAATGGAGAATGCCAGGCCGACCATAAAGGCGATATTCTGTTTTTCAAACAGAATACCGAGTGCGATCGCCACGATTCCCAGTACCAGCACCGTGATCCTCGATACCCGTAACTCCTGTTGTTCGCTGGCATTTCCATTGCGTAATACACTGGCATAGATATCATGCGAAACGGCAGAAGCCCCTGCGAGGGTGAGCCCGGCGACAACTGCCAGAATAGTGGCAAAGGCGACGGCGGAAATAAATCCGAGGAAGGTACTGCCACCCACAGCGTTCGCCAGATGCACCGCCGCCATATTGGTTCCGCCAGCCAGTGCGCCTGATGCATCTGTGAATTGCGGGTTCGCACTGACCAGTAAAATGGCGCCAAAGCCAATAATGAAGGTCAGGAAGTAGAAATACCCCATAAACCCTGTCGCCCAGAATACGCTCTTCCGGGCTTCTTTCGCATCGGCAACGGTGAAAAAACGCATCAGTATATGGGGCAGGCCTGCCGTCCCAAACATCAGTCCCAGCCCCAGGGAAAGTGCTGATATCGGGTCACTGACCAGCCCGCCGGGCCGCATGATCGCCGCACCTTTTGGATGTACCGCCATGGCCTGGCTAAACAGGCTGCTGAAACTGAATCCCGCTGCTTTCATCACCATCACCGCCATAAAGGTGGCACCGAACAGTAATAGTACTGCTTTGATAATCTGCAC
>Ga0157363_1005252_pt1 | contig 12048 bp, 12 predicted proteins | sample AttsexASBM1_FD_111477 | JGI IMG/M metagenome (GOLD analysis project Ga0157363, IMG submission 111477) | Fungus gardens microbial communities from leaf cutter ant in Ribeirão Preto, State of São Paulo, Brazil - Atta sexdens ASBM1 | ecosystem: Host-associated > Fungi > Mycelium > Unclassified ...
TATATATAAGAATATTTAAATTTTTTTTTAATTATACCTTTTTTGATAATTATACCTATGTCACAGTTGCATTACGCGTGTAATCCAAAGATGAGCAGCGACAATTGCAAGACGTTACGGGACATTCAGTATGTTGTCTGAAACATAGCGGTACAGAAATTAATAATGCCGTCGTTGCAGATTTAGTGCAACATATGTTTTACATTTACATCTTTCAATATCGATTTTTGATTATATATTTTATATATTGATTATATATATATATTTTATTTGCGCACAGTTTAAGGAACTGAGAAATGTATATAAATATTCACATAGAAAATGACTGTTTTTCTTGTAGGAGACACGAATGTCGTTCTATTTTTGTTTTCCACATGAAAGGCAACGAAGAATAGAACAATGTTTGTGTCAACTGAGTCTCCTAAAAAAAAAGCAATCATCATTAAGCAGTAAAATTTCGATTTGAATAAGATACTTTTCATTTATTTACATTATTCACATATCGGCTGATTTTCACTTATATTTTATTAACTATATTTATAACAAATGCAATCTTGTATCCTTACCGAAACCATTGAGCTATATGTTCGCTATGTCCTCCATGTTTACATGTTAGACACCATGAAAACCAGCTATTAAATTCCGTAAGCTTAGCATTGCATTCCTCGTTCCTGGTACCACCAGGACTTGGAGCTGTTTGCAGTCCGCTGACAGTGCCTATGTGCATCAAGCATATTGCGCAACGTGGCAAAGGTTTGCGACAATTTGGACAAGCCGTCATCTATAAAAGATATTAAAAAAAAGTTCTATATCATCAAGAAATCCGAGATCTGATAAATATATTAATGATTGATCATACGAAAATCTAGCTAAAGAATAGAAATGTACCTTTAATTTGTTAGGCGTACTGCCTAATCTACCAAATGGGACTCTCGTCCTGCTCAGTCCTTGCATGGAAGCAGATATACTTTTGCCGCAAAAGTGACAAGATATATGTATTTGTTGCGGCGGTCTTTCTTGTGGTGTCGAGGATCTCATGACAATATCAAATTTAGCTCTTTGAAACCATAATTTCCACGCGTTCAAAAGATGTCTGTAACTATAACAGCAACATGCAAAATCAAAAGCCTGATCATTCGAAATTTATAAGAGAACCAATGCGTAACTCTATATGACAACAATCGACTTATAATCTGCAGATATGGAATTCAATTTCGATTCTCATCTCATGTGTGTATATTTGTACAAAGGATTGAAAAATTGAAGATTTTAAGCAGAAGAAAGAAAGAATAATATAATCTTTTGAGAATAATTCAAGAAAATATTTACAAAAGAAACTTGTTGTAATACCTCGTAATCCATACTTGAACTTGATTCTCTTGAAGCAATTTAGGCGGAAAAGTTCTAATAGCAATAAGAGTACAACTCTGAACATCTGAGGTAATTTCCAAGTATTTACTCAATAACTGTATACTTTCTATACTAGCACCTAAAGCGCGACAATACATTACAAATGAGCACATAGTTAACATTATATATTCATAAAAATAGAAAACATATATTCGTAACCTGTAACTAAGAAGCCCGCTAGATCTCCATCTTCAATTACCTTCTCGGTCAATTTTTTCAAATATTCATGCAGTTTATTATCCGATAAGAACATGAGAGCAAATGCTACTCGATCTTCGACAGCCATGCCATTTTCATTCTATAATTCGAACTTATTAGGCGTCTTACATCAATCTCATTAAATCTTGATTCGCATATATTCGCATATTTATGCATACTTACAAGTACACTTTCATAGGAATCGTTATCGGCAGTCAAAAAACCAAATGTTGCTCTTAAATAAGGATCTGATAATTGAGATTTAGATTTTTGACACGACTCTCTCCATAATGTAGTACTTTCTTCAGAGAAACCTGACAATGCCATAGCTACCATATTTAGAATAGCCGTTTGTTTCTTACTGGCACCTCGGTTTAAGATATCTATAGCTTGCCTTAGGCAGAGATTAAATACTGCAAACGCGGCTGCTTTCGCATATGCGCCTTCCTTCTCTAACTTCTCCAGATACGCATTATCGTATGCCGTATTGGTCTCTCTGTCAAATCGCAAACCGCACAGAAGAAGACATCTTTCTCTGTCCGGTGATCTGCGATTGGTATTGATCAAAATTACATTAGTTGTAAACACCCATACTTTTTCAGCATTTGTATGCACTCTAATTATACCTGTAAACTTTTGTCATATAACCAGTACCTATATCCGTCCATGGACGATGAATCACTTCTGTTTTTAAACCATTAATTGAATTTTGCTGATCCAATTTCAAAACTGTCCTATGTAAAAATTGGAGGCATTATGTTTACATATATACTTCTAAATATAAGGCATTGTAATTTTACCTCACACCGGGATGCTTAGTATCAGGACTCTGTACAGTGCCGTCTTCTACTAAAGAACGACTAAGGTATAACCATTGCCATAAATTCTTTAAAGTTTCATTCTCGGCTATATCACCATTGTGAGCTAACTCCGGCTGTAACATACACATATAAATTTACACTGATTAAATATTATTGATAATAAAATTAAAGAAAAAGAGGCTTATATAAACTAAAAGCAAAATAAAAATTGATTAAAGTTCAAGAAATTGTTTTTATTAATCTACTTACAAGCAAGCCATATTCGAACATAGCACGCCTTTTAGTTAAAACCGAGATATCCTCTAATTCCTTATAAACGCTATCTTCACTATGTATATATTTAAACGATTTAAAAGCGCAATTCCACATAAGGCATGATCGAGCAGACCAATTGAGCGTTATTCTCTCAGATACAGTATAATCGGTTACGCCTGAGTAATAAGAATATTATAATAATCTTGAACAAAATTGAAGGATTATATTGTAATATAAAATATCATCAAATACCTTGCAGTGATATTGCCAACAATCGATTCTCATCAGTCGGATGCCATGAAAAACTTACGGGACTGTGCCATGGTGGTAGAACCACTCTTTCTAAAACACCAGGCTCAGTATCTTCAGCTCCACAATACTGAATGTCAAATAGATGCAAGCCAACTGCAAAATAAATACATTTCTTCTTTTGCTTTACTTTTTATCACAGCTCACTTTTGAAAATGTTTAACATTAACTTTTGAAAACTATGTATAAATTGTAGAAATATGTAGTTTAAAACTACATATACCTGAATCTTTTTGTAATGTACCAATTAGATTTCGTCTAGTGGGACACCACAATACCTTTGTAACATGCCGTAGCGGCATTATAGTAACGATCGGTTTCTCAAAACATCGAGTGTCCCAAATTGTTATCAGATTGTCAACGTGTGAAAGTAGCTGATAATTATTATGGGGATTAACCGACAAATTATATATTGCTTTTGTGGGAGTAACGTTTACCACCTTTGCAGAATCTAAAAAAATTTTTTAAATATTTACAAATTGTACGTTAACAAATTGCCAATTGTATCTTTTAAAAGCGTACCTCTGAAATCTATAACTTTCAATTGTTTGTTATTAACTCCGAGGGCCAAACATCTTGGTTCATGTTTGAACCAAGCGGCGGAATGTACAGTCTCTGATATGCCAGCTTCTATTATTGGCCGTTCCGAACCTTTTGGACAATGGTGCACATCCCAAAGCAGCACAGAGTGCTCCTTGCTGTGTTTGTCCAGACCTGACATGATCAGGTGAGTATCCACAGGATTCCAGGCAACAACATTGCATGATCGCATATATTTTGGGACTGAAATTTCATATAGATTAGAAAGATTAAGTAATGTATCGTCGAGATGTAATATCGCTCAATAACAATGTAACATAATGATCTCTACAAAACTCTCTGCCCACCAAGCCCTGGTAATCAAATTCTGGTGGGCTAAGGGTACTAAGGACTATCTTTCCATTCGCGTGACCACTGGCTACGATTTCTGGCTCTGGTTGTGGATATATATCAACACATTTCGCATAACTGTTGATGGTAACTGAACAGACCAGTTCGGCAATGGAATGCTCCGAAATCTGTAGATCTGCATTAAAGAGAACATTATATATGTTACATTCAAAGTGTTAACTCAGTGAATGTACTTACTGTTGTCTGCTGTAATCAATGTATACATTTACTACACTTAAATATACAGATTGACTAAGTATATATATTTACTAAAGTTAACACTTTAACTGTGATATATATATATATATATATATATATATATATATATATATTATATATTTATTTTTAAAAGTGTATATATATATTTATATATTTTTTTTAAACATGAACTTAGTATATCTGCAATAAACTTACAAGTTTGATCGTTGTCCCGCACGCTATTCTCACGCGGTCCGATCTCGTAAAGATTCAATAACGCATCGCTGTCCCATGTGATAAATCGGTCCGAGTGAAAGGGGGACCACAGCACGTCCCATTTAGGGCGGCTCATCGTTCACTCTGCCTCGTTCACGCTTCTGTCATAAAGTCATGGAACATCGCGTTATTTTGCATCCGCCAACATCGTATACCCAATGTTGAGACGAAACGTTCAATATGCACGGCACGTATAGTAACTGTAATTCGCGCAATATCCATCCAGTCTGTCGAAATGTCAAAGAAACGTCCGTGTTATCCTCTGCCACGTTTGTATGATTATCCGTACCTTTTAAAATGTGCCCTTTGAATGTTTACATTTCATGCCTCCCTTTCCTCCGACTCCTCTCGCGGAGAATCAACTTTTTACCCCACTTTGCCCCTCTGCTTCCATCTGCCCGGCTGTGACCGACGACACTCCGACGTTCTGCAACAATCTGATAACTAATCACCAAGTCTGTTCACATTGCTCGTTTACCTTTCTAATTCCATATTCAGCATCTTGGGTCGATTGTATATCTTCAAATGAGATGAAAATTACAAAAGTGAGCAAATTCACTAGAGTATTCATAATTTAATTGGTCTATACTTAGTAATTTTTCTTTGCTCATTTTTGTAATTTTCACCTCCTTTCAAAATTCACCATCGATCCCCTTCTCTTCAGTGCCGGAATATATATATTTTTTTTTCTTTTAAATATAATATTATAAAATAAATATATATATTTATCTCACTTTTAATGCAAAATTTTTTTTTTGAAATTTCAAGCAATGCGAACAGACCTATTTGGAGTAAATTTACGTCCAATAGGAGGATCTCCTAGATACAAAAGTGTTGCCAACTAAAACCCTCTAATAGTGAAATTTTTCTAATGAATTCACGCAATAGCGACTCTTGCTAAGAACGTTAGGCCAGACAAAGAGAGAAAGTACGATTCATGTATTTACGTTGCTCTTTATTTTCATTTACAGCCAATTGTAGCAGCAGTGCTCCAAATATCTCGAAACAGCGACTCTAAATCTCGGTGAAATCTGATCTGATCTCCGAAAGATCTCAAAATCTAGAGAATCTCGATAGATGCTAATAGACACGTAAAACTACAAGTACTACGTCACATCAATGCATTTCGTACACGCTTTCTGGAAAAATACGAATTTATACGATAACAAACAACGCAATAAAACGCATATTCCTCTTCCCTACGCCGATCAATTACGTCAGTCACGTTGCATTCATTCTCGGCATAGGAAAGAAAGGGAAAGATAAAGAAATAGAGATGCATTAAATTTCACTCGAGCAAGAATTTCTGGAATCGAGTATTCTAAGACCGAACATGTAACTTTGCGTGATAACTCTTATCATCATTGCAGTGATTTCAGATCAATCTTAAGCTAAACGTTCTACGTTGTGTTAATTGATTTAAAAAAAAAAGAGTCAAGTGCGTCGTGAAATAGGGAAAAAAGAAAAAAGGTAGAGAAACAATACAGGGAGGAGGGAATATTAAAAAAGTACACGTACATAGATAGAGAGGTGGGTGACACGCATTATTCGCTGCCATGCTTGCGCCCCACCGAGTCTTCCAGCCATATGCACATTTTATAAGGACTGTACGCTCATTGCAGTCTGCCACTTACTACGGTATCACGTCATCCTCATCGTCGTCGTCCTCATTCGCTGTACGAGAATCCGATTGTCATCGTCGGCACCTGCTGCAACATCCATCAACGGAACAACTCGTGAAGAGCATTCTCGGCGCCTCATTCGCAACAATGGCAAAAATAAAGGTAAATGTGAATCAACTGTCTACTTTAAAATACATGTCTCATCGAATGATCAATCATGTAATTGTTTCCCTAGATTTCGTCGGAAATGCGAAAAGTGAAAATTTGTTGTATGTTTACATACATAATGATTGATTTTCACTTTTTCTGTTCTGGAGAAGGAGTTATATAATTGATAGACCTGTATAATTGATAACCTGAGGCGAGGTTCATTAAAGTGGGAGGAGGGATTTAAAACCGGTATGATAACCCTGCTTCAAAGAAAGGGCGTATGAAAGTGAACTTTGTACTGATCGTCTGACTTTTTATTTTATTAATATAAAATCATGAATATTATCGCTAATCTTGAATATTATCTGTATAATTTCATATATCTATAATAATTAAAAATATGAGAATACTCTCAAAAATTTTTCAGTCAAAAATTTTTCATGCATGAATATGTATAAATATGTATAAACATACATAAATATTTATAAACATGTATAAAATCATTATACATTAAAAATAATTAAAGGTACAACTTTGCCTTGTTCATTTCAGAAAAAAACAAGTTTGGAAAAATATAAAAAAAAATTGCTCATACACAATTATGCATAATTTTATATATATCAATATATATATATATATATATATATATATATAATTATACATAATTTATTTTTTTCTAGAAAGTAAAAATTATCCTTTTAATTATTTTTAATGTTTTACATTATTATTATTATTTCTGTTACACTAAAAAGTAATTTTACAAAAGAAAGTAGGATGCATGAATGATTATACATATTATATATGTATTATATATATTATATATGTTATTTTATGTGAATATTTCTGTATGTTTATACATATTCATGCATGAAAAATTTTTTACCGGAAGCTGTATTTAAGAAAAAAATATTGAGTCCAATATATGTAGACTGTAGTATTTAAAAAGACATTTTTAATTAATATTAATTTACAAAGTGGAATGTATAAAAAAAGGTTTGCCTAGAAGAACAAAAATCTGTTAAACATTCTTATTTTTTTTTTTTTAATTTAGGAAATATTTTGCAATTTTTAGGTAGGTCCAGTCGTCGACATTCTTGGCGATGAAATGACACGTATCATATGGGATTCGATTAAGGAGAAACTCATTTTGCCCTACTTAGACATCGAATTGCATACATACGATTTGGGCATCGAGAATCGTGATGCTACAGACGATAAAGTGACAGTAGAATGCGCTGAAGCAATCAAACGTTACAATGTCGGTATCAAGTGCGCCACCATCACACCCGATGAAAAACGAGTAGAGGAATTCAAGCTGAAACAGATGTGGAAAAGTCCGAATGGCACTATCAGAAACATCCTGGGCGGCACGGTATTCCGCGAGGCGATCATCTGCAAGAACATACCGCGTCTGGTGATCTGCTGGAAGGAGCCAATCATTATTGGCAGACACGCACATGCCGATCAATACAAAGCAACGGATTTCGTGGTACCGGGGCCGGGTAAACTAGAAATCATGTGGACTGGCAAGTCCGGTGAGAAGATCCAATACACCGTCCACGATTTTCAAGGTCCCGGTATCGCCCAGGCTCAATATAATACTGACGAGAGCATTCGCGCTTTTGCTCATAGTTCATTCCAATACGCATTATCGCGCAACTATCCATTGTACCTATCCACGAAGAACACGATCCTCAAGAAATATGACGGTCGCTTCAAGGATATATTCCAGGAGATCTACGATAAGGAATACAAACAGCAATTCGAGGCGAAGAAGATATGGTACGAACACCGGTTGATCGATGATATGGTAGCCTATGCCATGAAATCCAGCGGTGGCTTTGTATGGTCGTGTAAGAACTATGACGGTGATGTACAATCGGATTCGGTGGCACAGGGTTATGGTTCCTTGGGCATGATGACGTCGGTTCTCTTATGTCCAGATGGTCGGACGATTGAAGCCGAAGCTGCCCATGGCACCGTCACCCGTCACTACCGTCAGCACCAGCAGGGCAAGGAGACATCCACCAATCCAATCGCCTCTATTTTTGCGTGGACTCGCGGCCTACTACATCGCGCTAAACTCGATGACAATCCGCGTTTGCAACACTTTGCCGAAACGCTAGAAAAGGTTTGCATCGACACCATCGAATCTGGTTATTTCACCAAGGACCTCGCCATATGCATCAAGGGTATGGACAACGTCACCAGGGCCGATTATCTCGAAACATTTGAATTTATGAACAAACTTGCTGATAATTTGAAGAAACAACTCAACGCATGACTTGGTGACAGAGAATGTAGCCTACGAGCCAAGTATTAAGTCATTGTCATAAAAGGAAAAAAATATTTACGTGGTTACGGGAAAAAATTAAATATCAATGAGCATATATTATACATGATTACATGCGTGTAAAATTGTCGCTACAGTTATGTTAAATCTTCTGTTAAATCTTCACGCTACATCGTACGATATTATGCTCGATTTATCTTCGAGGCATTAATCAGACTATTCATTTTATAAAACGTCATAAACTGATTGCCTCATATTTTTCTTGATGATGGCTATGTAATAGATATAAAATAATGTTGATATTGATTAGTAATTGGATAATTATTCAAAACTCAGCAAAATAATTGATGCTCTAAAACTTTAAATTATTCTTTATTGTAATGACTTTTTCAATTTATTTAATGCAACAGTTTTATAAGAAAAGCAAAAGATATTTATAAACAATATTGTATAAATTTTTTTAATAAATTTTTTAATCATACACATTAATATTAAGCTAATTATATAAGCTAACCATACTAGTTACATAAGACACCTTGTGAATTATTTTGCATTAGCGTAATTCTATCAATGAAATTAAATTCTTGGAAAATTAAAAAGTACAAACTTTTAGTGATGAAATTTCTCTTTTTAAATCGTTATATTTTTTTAACATCACGCGTCCATTCACATTTTCGTTACATTATGCATATAGGTACTATATCCAGTATCAATATCAACAATATAACATTACGTTAGAATTAAAAATAAAATTGCATCGCATAATCTATCGCATGGCGAACAACTAATCAATAAAGTTTCCTATCAGTTATCAACTATCGTGATTACTTAATTTCATCTGAGTGGTATGAACAAATGTTATGCTAACATTAAGATAGGAATCTTTATTTTGCTGCAATCCAAACAAAAACGATGAAAAACATAATTATCTTCGACGTTAAATAATTTATGAAGTTACATATATCTATTCTAGTCTTAACGTTATCAGCAAGATGTATGAGAAAGAAACGATAACGAGACTAACTGTTTCTTATGCAAACCGATATACCGATCTATTCAAATATGTCAAAATAAAAAATCCTTGAACGAATATTGGTTAAGAATGACTCCGACTAAATTCCAACTTGTTAATTGATACTGTTATTTTGTTAACATGAACAGAATTATTATATATATTTTATTATTATATAGTTTCTTATCATTCAACATACATTTATTTGTTGAAAATAAAAAATTAGACGAATTATTTATACAATTGGGATTTTTTAAATACATTTTTTATGCAAGCGATTTCGCCGGTTAAGTTAATCGGAGTTTGGTTGAGATTGTCCTAAGAAGTTTTTAATAACTATAATAAATAAGAAAAAATGATTGAAGTAAAAATTTCATTTTTTTAGATTAAAAAATACATACAGATCGTAATTATCATATATTCGTATTTTTTAATTTCTATAGCTTTTATAGATGAATCACAATCTACTTCATTGATTTTATTACTTTATTCTGATAGGAATAAACTTCCTATCCTTTAAGGAAGATGTAAATATTTCGAATTTTTCTATTTATATCAGCAAAGATCAAATCAGCTAAATATGTGAAGATATAGAAAGTGAAGATATAGAAAACAAATGAATATTTCAATGGTGACTTGTTATTTTTCATGACATTCCATCAATATAAAAACTCATAAGATCTCTAAAGGTCTCAACATTGATAATTTAATGAATCATGGAAAATTTGTCAACCTCTCAAAATCTCTTATAAATTCTTCATTATATAAGAATTTAAATTCCTATCTTACATATAATAATAATCGCAAGTCACGGCTTAAGCTCGTCACATTGATCGAATTTTAATCACTAATTCAAAATCTTTAATGCATAATAATATAATACGGATTTATAAGTGCGTTTTATTTGGCGCTCACACAATGCTCGCAAGCTTTTGTTCTTATTTTACATTTGATAAACAAAAATAAAATGATTCCATAAATATTGCGAGTGTCGAGTGAAATGCATTCAATGTCCAATGTCGTACCTAATCAGCAGATAATAATATATATCAATAGATAATAATAAATTTAAAGCAAATTAGTTAAACGTGCGTCGATATCATCAACGAATCACATTATCAACATTGTGACGCGTTTCGCTTTTACCTACCGAGTTTATCACCATGTGAAACTCGAGATAAGATTTTTCCGATTTAGAAGAAGGATTATGCGGAAAGAATATACATATGTAGCAAATAATGTATAGCAAATAATACAGACGGATAAAATAGATTAGAATTTGATTCAAGATATTTATAAAATATTAACCATCAGCTGTTTGTTACTTTCGATTTCCACATCATTGACAAATCTATCTTTGCCATGCACTTTACGTACCGAATTATTACGTAATTTGTCCAAATTTATTTCTGCGATCGAATCTCTTCACTCGCAAGAACAAATATTTGTTCTATTATAGATTGAATTTGTTCGAATTAACTCATTGTTGGTATCATTGTGCATTCAATTCTCAGGACTAAACATTCGTGGATTAACCCGATCACCTTCGTTGACTCCCAGTGAGTAGGAATTAAAAGTATGCTGACAGTTCGTCAGCAAATTCAAACAGAATATCGTAATATCAACTACGTCTGCATTAAATTTATCAACATAATCTGCTGATATAATCCGATAGAAGATTGCAGAATAGAGCAAAACATATTATTTTATAACTATTTCTCTCTCTCAATAAAATATCCCTGAATTTTAGTAATGTATATTCTATTGCTGAATTTTTTTCTGTAGTCGACACACAGAATGTCATCATATATATTCTATTTTTCCAGGAAACCACAATGGAAACAAGCTGAATTTCCTGTAATCAGCAGAATGTCATCATATTTTATTTTCCCAGGAAACTGCAATGGAGAAACAAGCTGACGTTATTAATTATCATTAGCTTGTTTCCTGTCAACTTAGATGTTTCAGATTCTATTATATGTATATATTGGCTTTCGTCGATTATAACAGATTCGACAAATTTCAAAAAATTTATTTTCAATACATTTATTGATATATTTGGAGATATATATAAATTATTAAAGTTAAATATTATTAATATTTATTATGTCAACGATCAAACAACAATTAACAAATGTCTGCATTCTTGATTAATTCTAGGCTTGGATTCATCCCAAGCAGAACAAGTCACGATAACGTTAAAATGACATTAAAATTAATCGGAAATGAAATCGGATTGACTTTTAATGATCGTTTTGGTGTCATTTGACATTATAATGACATTATAATGACTTATGGTTCTGGGATATGTGACAGTTTGAAATGAAAATTTACCCAGGATTGGCCAGGATCTAATAAAGCTCCTTTTTATTCTTTTTATCACTGGATATTATACATTCCTTCCAGCGTGTTCTTCTCAATGGCATCGGGACTGAACACGTGCACGCGTCTCTCTCTCAGCTCTCAGCAGGTAAGAGGCACGCGTTTGCGTATCCCCCTATTACACACACACACACACACACACACACACACACACACACACACACACCACACACACACACACACACACACACA
>Ga0157363_1005253_pt1 | contig 12048 bp, 14 predicted proteins | sample AttsexASBM1_FD_111477 | JGI IMG/M metagenome (GOLD analysis project Ga0157363, IMG submission 111477) | Fungus gardens microbial communities from leaf cutter ant in Ribeirão Preto, State of São Paulo, Brazil - Atta sexdens ASBM1 | ecosystem: Host-associated > Fungi > Mycelium > Unclassified ...
ATTATATATTTTATATATATATATATATATATATATATATATATATATATATGTGTATATATTTAATTTGTGAGATATGATACAGAAAAAATTTTATTTTATGGAATGAAATATACTGTAAAGATTATATCTGATTTAGTCTATTCGTGTGAACTGTGAATGAAAAAAAAGCGTCGTAATCGCGTAATTTAGACAGCCAATCAGACCGTTAATGTTTCATCTCTGTTTTCTAGGGCTATAGTACAACTAAATTTTTACGTAGTTAGAAATAAAGTAACGATAAAAGTAACTAGAAATCGTTACCGTTACCCCAAAAATGTAATTGCAAAAATGTTATCATGAACATTATTCAGAAAAAAATGTAACGTCATTACCCGTTACCGAAAAAGTAACTTATAACGATGTTACAAATAACGCGTTACTTGTCAACCCTGTCAAAATGACATTTTTAACGTCATTTGACATCAAAATGACAATAATGATGACAATAATGTCAATTTATTTCTTGGAATGGTATATATTGCACCCTCGCAAAGAAAGCGACATCGACTCGAATTCCGTATTATGTACGTAGTCAAGATTTTATTTAGAAGGGGGGTCAAATTAGAATTGAGATTTTTGAACCCGGAGAGAGGCGTAAGACAGTCCAATGGTATTATAGAATATTGGACTAGTTTTGTTTTATATTATTTTTAATTAATTACTGAGATAGATAAATCACAAAATTACATATTTAATTCACTAATTTACTATATAATAAATAGATATTATTAATAAATCCAGAATAGACTTAGGATAGGATAGGTAAATACTTTATAGATAGGATAGGTCTCTTATTATAATCCCTATTATAAACCTCTAGTAAATATCTTGGATATGAATTTTAGGATAGATTATAGTCCTTAGTATAAGTATTATTAAGAATAATATAAATATAGTAAATATATAAGCTATTTTATGAGTTAAAATATATTTTTTTCTCTTAACATTGTTAAACTTAACATTGTTAAACTTAACATAATTAAACTGAAAAACTTAAATTTATAACATTAATCGTCTTATACTCGTATTCATAGTCAGGCCTTATATTTAAGGCTTCCTTAAAGTTATCTTTAGATATTCTACGAATTATTTCATTGGCTGCTGAGCATCTAAAGATAAATTTAGTTAGCCTTAGGAAACAGTAGTTAAGTACAAGGTCTGATTATGAATACGGGCATTAAAATATCTCTCTCTATTTTTAAAAATCTCTATTCTCATATTCTTCTCAAAATATCTTTCTATAACTTTCATTTTCAATTCTTTCTTCTTTTTTAAAACTAATTTTTTTCTTGTAAATATTCATTAGTTCGTTTAGTTAAGTTTATAATTTTATTTTTGTTCTTTAAGATTTAGGAGAGGGTTACACACATCTTCCCGCCTTCATAAGTTATATATGTTTATGGTGCTGATTATGTTTTAAATGCGTTAGCTTTCAATCAAGAAATGATACAAATTGAAAAAAAAAACACAATTAGGAAAAACACAAAGAAAAATGACAAAAATAGAGATAATTTTTGAATACCGTAACAAAATTAATATCTACATTATATATCTAGAAAATTTAATAAAATTTAATAAAATAATTAGCAATTTGTGATGAGCTTTAAATTAACTTATGTTTAATTTTATAATAAATAATTAATTTTAAAATACGTTTTAAAATTTTCTTTTACTCTCTTCTGAATTTCATATTTTTTAATTGTCACTTTTCTGAGGGAATGCGATACATATATTCAAATTTGCTTCATTATTAATGTGAAAATAGTCGCACGATATATATCTATTATATTGTATGTATGTGTGTGTGTGTGTATTATATATATATATATATATATATATATATATATGTGACACATACGTATATGTATATACAATCTATTATTAACAAGCTAACTGCAGTGAACGTAGAATAAATTAATCTCTTTGAGTTGAAATGGATAGAAAGGAACGACGAGGAAACATGGAAAAAGATTTTTCGGACACAGTAGTACTTCTATTCTTGAAAAATATCGCATACGAAAAACTAAGGAAATACTAGTATGCGTTACATATACTAGCATTTCCCTAGTTTTTTGTATGCGAGAATAGGGATCTAGCTTGATATTCAAATCAGAATCACGATCTGGATGTAAAACAGATTAATTTTCGATCAGCGATGCGCCTATTTTTCAGGGATTGCCTTGATTGTTGTTGCCGTGATACGACAGTCATTTGTTTCGAAGGTGGTCTCGGGAGGAAGAACAAGACAAGACACAGACGGAACGAGAAACGTTCGAAACGCGTTGTTTTCGATTCACGCGCGGCCATTCGTTCGATCAACCATATTCAGTGACAACCGCAAGGATGTACGAGGATTGCGTATTGCAGTCGATGCGATTTCCGCAGAAGCTCTGGCGGATAGTGAACGAGTGCGAAACTGGAGCAATCCGTTGGGGTGCGAACGGCGACACCATACTGCTTAATTATAAGAGATTCCAGACGGAATACCTGGATACGCGTCGGCCCATCTTCAAGACGAGCAATATCACTAGCTTCATTAGGCAACTGAATCTCTATGGTTTCCGCAAGGTCACTTACCACGGCCGCGACCCAGCCTGCAACTCTTGCAACCCGCATGTGCATGAATTCCTACACGACAACTTCCGAGCCGACCGCATCGACATGTTATCCAAGGTGTGCCGGAAAACCGGTGGGAAAAGTCGGTGCTCGCAACATGAAGTCGCAAAAAATGAGGAAGAGAGTCCGCGATTGGAAACAAATCGCGTATCTCGCTTAAAACTGTGTCAGGTATATTTGTCCAACGCGAGTTATGGTATTTTCATTCGGTATATAATGTAAAAAGAAAAAAAGTTTATACGACTTCTTCTGAGTTTGATTTTCATTTGTAAACTGAAGAACGGAAAATTTGATTATTAATATTTGTTAACTGATATAGATTTATTGCTTAATATATATAATATTTAATATTAATTCATTACATCATACTTGATTTTTTTTTAAAAATATTTTGACTTCTTGGTAGATAATATAATTCATACGCATATATGTGGTACTATAATTATTATAATTCGCAAGTTGGCGTTAACTGAAACTCTGGAGCAAATTACCCAAGAATATCGACGGGAACACGATCAAGGAAAAAAATTGATTATAACAAAGGATAATACTCTGAAACAAATAAGAAACACTCAAGAAGATACAGGTACATTGAATTTGATTACTTATCAAATCATCTCAAATCATATTAAGGCCCCTATTCTTAATAACGATTACATTATTATTGCAAAGATTGTGTATATGATAAAAAAGTTGTGCAATGATATTATAATTGTCAGTAGGAAAATTAGGATAACAAAATAGGAGTCAAAATTATTCAAAAAAATTAATTTTATTTTTTTAATTTCTCTCAATATAAAAGATTTTTGAGAATAAATAATCTTTTTCAGATTTACACTACAATTTCTATTTTTCAATTGCTAATGTTAACATTTAAATTATCATAACAATAAAAACAGCAAAAGTACACATATTGAGATTTCTGTTAGTTTTAATTTTATCAATAAAATTAAGAATAACAGAAATCTCAATATGTGTACATAAAAATCAATGAAAACTTCGATCATTTTTTTTTATTCTATAGAAAACTGATTTTAATTAATAAGAAAGTTATATTAGAATAAAATCTGGATGTGCTATATTTCTATATTTCGATCTATTATTTGAATTTTTAAAATATTAAAATAAAGCAAATGAGCGCTAATAACATGTTTATTGTTTGTACATACTATTATATCAATTCTTATTTTCTAATATTGAGAGTTCTACAAAATAAATTAATTTTTTAAATATATTATTTTGATATATATATGTATATATAAATTTATATAATATATATAAAAAAATATATGAATATATAAAACAATACATTTAACAATTATTAATTATTATTAATTATTACTTTTCCTTGAAATAAAATTTCTTCAAAAAGTTAATAGAAATATAAATATTAAATGTAAATATAAAATTAATATAAATATCATTGATTTTATTTTAATGATGTTTGTATGTCTCCAAATATTAAATATATATATTTTTTTAATATCTAAAATATTAATAATTATATGTTTCAGTTCCTGTTCTTTATGAGATTGAATTCAACAATGTCCCAAATCAGAAACCTACCATAGAACGGAATATAAAATATTCTGCATACCAGTTTCTTCCTACAAAGACCAATACATCATTTGAACGCAAAATAATCTCGCCACCTCAGCGCATTGCTTTGATAGATAAACGTGGTTTGCACTTTAATATTCAAAATATTCATTGAAATCAATTCAGACTGCTGATTTTAATTTTCTCTTAATCAGTATTTACATTATAATATAAAGTTATTATGACACTATGTTTAATTTAATATAATTATTTAATATGATTAATCACAAATTTGAGATACATTTGTAATATATAATGCATTAATATATTAAGCCATTTTTTGCAATGACATGCAACAATTTTATTATATAACACACATATATATATATATATATATATATATATATAATATACATATAAAATTATTATATATACAGGTTGTTCTGAAATACGCGAATCAACGTTTTACATTGAGATTAAGAGTTTTCAAAAAATTGAATAAAAAAGTTTGTAAATTTTTATTTTTTTTTTAAGCAATAGAATTCTGAAATAATAAGGATTTAAATATGACCAATTATAAACTAAGTTTAGACGGATTACGTGTAATTATGTTTAAACGCTGAAGGACGTAATTATGTTTAAACGCACTTATAATATATGTAATTGTAAATGTAATCTGTAATTGACTATACTTAAATATTAAAAATTATTATTTGAAATAAAAATGTACACATAACTTTTTTACTTCATTTTTCGAAAATTTTTTTGTTGTGATATTTTTTGTTAATTTCAAAAACATCTTATATATATATATATATATATATATATATATATATATATATATATATATATATACATACTCACAAGTTAATGTGTCAATTCTGAGCAGAATCGATAAGATTCATAATGTATTCTCGTAAAACTTGTTTATGATTGATATTATAATTTTATGCATATGTATCATAAGACATACGATTATTCATAAATATCTATGATTTCTTGTAAATTTTATGGCTAGTAAGAAACTGTCTAAAAATATTGTGTAAAAATATGTATAAAAATATTGTATAAAGATATATAAGAACTTAAAAATTCTTACAAGTCTTACAAGAATATGTTACGAGCCTTACGATCCTGCTTAGAATTATAAATGTATTTTAATATGCCATAATTGTAAAACAATTAGTATTTATGTTTTATGGCAAAATAATATAAAAGATGTAATATGCATTTGAAAGATTTAGTAAAAGTAAACTATTAATTTAACATAGATTATTCTAGTTTTAGCAAATTATTCTAACAACTAAAAAGAAAATATAATAATTGACTTACATTTGTAAACAACATGATAAGTGTAATGCGTACCATCTCTATAACACATTATTTATTGTTCACACAGTTTATTTTTAAATTTTTAAGTATAATTTTTAAGTATAATTTTAAATTTTAAAGTAAATTTTTAATTACTCTTAGATTAATAGAGACTTCAAATGCAATTAGATTATTAAAATAATAGCACTGAAATTAAAATTGAATATAAAAATAGCATTAATTTAATATTATACTAAAAAGTTGAAAAATGTAAAGTTAAAAACAAAAAATTCGAGGAGATAGTCGAATTTATTGAAAATTGAAAATATAAAACATCATACATAAATGTTAGAACTTGAATTTGAATCATATAATTTTATTTTTACTATAAACATGGGCATCAACAATCTATAAGGAATAAAATTTTTCACATTATAATTGTTACAGTAGAATCTGCCTCAATATAAATCTAGTCTATCAGTGTTAGAAATTAAGTTAATTAAAAAATTTAATTAAAAGATATTTGTTTTACAATAAGAAATAAGATAAGCAATTTTTTTAATTAAAACATTTTACGGAAATTAAAACAATATTTTTTTGTTAAATAATTTATTTACGAGGAAATTATAAAAATACATTGTGATTATCAATTTTTACTTGTATTAGGTTCGGATTCCTGATTATTCTTACGTTTAGCTTGTTCTATTCTATGTCTCTCTAAGAAATTTTTAAATGACTCTTCATTTTTCTCCTTTTCATCTTCATTTTCCTCAAAATTGTTTTCTATTCCATCTTCGTCTTCGCTTGATTCATTGTATGCGTGTCTCAAATAGATTTCCGAAGTGTCGTGACCACTATTAACCGTTGTTACAAAAGATACAGCTTCTCCCATTGCCTTTTTACTAGCCTTTTCTAATTGTTCCTTTTTTGCCTTTTTTCGTTGAGCTTCTCTCTCCATCTTAAATTTTTCCCAATCTTTTTTATAGCTCCTTTAAAAATAAAACAATTTAAATATCACAAATAATAAGTATAATTTATGTAGATTGACGCGTTGCCATATAAGAGCAACCTTTGCATGTGTTGTTGATGATTCCTAAGTTCCTGTCATCCTATAGGTTTGTTCATAATATTTAATTTTTCAATAATAATCTTATAAAAACTGAGGCATACATAAGGTTTGTTCGCATCGCATGCTCCAATATGCTCCAACATATTCTTATTATAGATCTTATTCATTTCAACAAGCACGTTGGTGCAAGTAGGTGCTGTAGTAGAAGCATGTTGTAAATGTTGGAGCATGCAACATAAACAAACTTTATGTATGCCTTAGTTTTTATAAGAGGATTATTGGAAAATTAAATGTTATGAGCATAGTCTTCTATATAGAAGTTTGTAATGGAGAGTGAAGGATTATAAAGGAGAATCTATTTTGGAAACTCATAAGATATATATATTATATAGCTGTATTGTGTGTGTGTGTGTGTGTGTGTGTGTGTGTGTGTGTGTGTGTGTGTGTGTGTGTGTGCGCGCGCGCGCGCGCGCGCGCGCGCGTGCGTGTATGTACACGTATAAATAATTATATGTTGTACTATTACTATGTAGCAATTTGCATATTTTTAAAATGACAGTTCTTACGTTTCATATTCCTTTACGGCAGCTTCAACCAGCTCCAGAAATTCATCAATTCCGGCACCCGTTTTCGCAGAAACGCCACAACATTGCAAATGACTATAAAATTCATCTAGTGCAAGTGCCATGCTCCGTGTAAGATTGTTAATGTAACCACTTTCCTTATCGAGTGCTTCTTGGAAGGCTTCGAAATCATGCATCCAGTCAATTGCATAACTATGTTCAACAATATCAATCTAAAACATATTAGTAATGCATTATTGAAGTGATATCTAAACCTTTGAAACATACTTGCATTAAATAGTGAGGAAAAGATCTAATTACCTTATTCATAACTACAATAAAAGGTAACTTAGTTTTATAAAGTATAGAACAAGCGTATAACATATTGGACATGAACGTAACAGGATTAACGCTTCTCACAGTGTCTACCACATATACAATAATAGTTGGAAACTCAGATGCTAATGCTTCTGTTATAATCGAGCCACTAGCTGACCATGTAAACACCTCAATTTGTCCTGGTGTGTCAAAAATCACATAATTGTGCTCTTTATTAGCTTTGTTAATAAGTTCGATAACCTGATGAAACTTTGTGGTAAAAAGATTTAAACTTGTCACTATACCACCATTTGGGCCCAAGTTATATTGTTTCATCACTTCTTTGTAATTTACAGTGTCCCTTACATCTGAAAAAAACATAGCTCTGTTTAAAACAAATAATAATGCAATAATAATAATAACGATAATGATGTTGATCATAATTATATATAAATTTATATTTAAAGGCCGATTCTGTAATTCTTAAGTTGTTGATGTCAGCTTTTTTACTCCTCATAATATCTGCGCAATGACGGCCTCTGACGGCCCCTTAATATATTTAGTATCATAAATTAAACGAGCGCGAGCGTGGCGTAGCAGGCACCGTACAAGACTGCTATGCCAGAAATCCCGGGTTCGATCCCAGGCAGAATCGAAAAATATTTGTATACTCGTAGTTCCTCTTAGCAGGCAATGGCAAATTACCGAGTATCCTTGCCAAGTACACTTCTCTAAACAAAAATCGTCGAAATCGACGTTAAATTGATCTCTTATGACTGTGTACAACCAGCGTGCGCACGGTCATATGAGAGAAGTCACTACGCTCGATTATGGACTATACACCAATAGGATTGAAGAGAGAATAAATTAATATTACTCAGTCATACTAAATGTGAGCTTATTTATACCTATATTAGCAGGATATGAAACTTCTCTACATGCAGGATCTAAATTAACGACATATGGCTTTCCTTTATTATACAATCGAGAAACAAGTCTAGAAACAAATGATGTTTTTCCAGCACCAGCCATCCCAAGTACAATAATACATGGTATCTTCCTTTCGTCTGTAGATTCGTCTTGCATTGTAGATGCAGTGTCCGAAACATTTGTTATTTCTATAGTATCAGAGTTACTTTTGATATCTTCCATTTTTAAATCTGTAAATTTTCACATTATTTTATTTTTACTGTAAACAAAAATTTATTATATTATAACAATAAATAAAATATTTTTGTTTCTACTTGTTAGACTTAATAGTTGTCTAATAGATAGGAGACAATTATATACGTATACAGTGAGCAAAAAGTATTGTTACAAGGAAAAAGCCTTATTTGGAGAAGCCTTATATGGAGAAAATAAACATTAAGCAATTTTATACAATACATACATACAGTTCTAATATAAACAAACGAGCTTAGCATGTATTCTTGATTTTAGAATCTAAATTTCTCATCTGTACGAATTACTTTTTGAGCATTCAAATATAGAATTTTTAATTTTAGTTTATTTTTCGGATAATATATTTTGTATATATAATTTTAATATAATATAATTAATATACATTATTTTGTATATATAATTTTAAGAAACATACAGTCTATTTTATTCTTTGTGAATAAATTAATTATCTAACAAGAAACGATTGTTGTAATTAAACGTCGAATTAAATTGGTGTTAAAATCATCAATTTACATCGATTCGATGACTCATTTCTCGCTGAATAATATTTACTTTTTAAAAATAAAGTTTCTTTAAAAAATATTTTCTCTGTATGAATACTTTTTATGCTTACTGTATATATATATATATATCTTTATTCTTTTTATATATATATATATATATATATATATATATATATATAAAGAATTAACAGTAATTATTTAGAATAACCCCTCCCTCCCTCTTTCAAATCTTAATAAAAATACACTTATTCGACATGAGGAAGTGTGGAAAACTTAGGGGAAGGCGGAAGAAGAAGAGTTAAGGGAAATAGGAAAAAGAAAATTCAAAGGCAAGTAAAAGGTGAAGAAATATTATGTTTTGGAACACACGGGTAAGTAATAAAAATAAAGATTTTTGGAACTATATAGACAAGTTTGATTTCATAAGCCTATGTGAAACATGGCTGAAAGAAAATGAGTGGAAAAAAGTTGAGGAGAGGTTCACATAAATATATGCACATAGAGAAAATAGGGGGATTTATATTGGAAAGTTCCGATTTTGAAGAAAAATTTAAACTCAAAAGATTTAAATTTTAATATACATTTATTAAATTTAAATCTTTTACGGCACGAACTTTCCGAACAATCCAATAGTAGACGTAAAGAAAAACTGGGTAGAGGAATTAAACTTAATATATAAAAATAAGGAAGGAATAGTAATGTCGATTATAAGTACAGGGGAGAAGAAGGTTATAATAATATCGGTATACAATAGGAGTTGAAAAAATTTAAAAGAAAAGTTAGAAAGAATTCTAGGGGACATGGAAAATGAAGAAATAGTAATAGATGGGGATTTTAATGTAAGAACAAGCGAATTAGTGTTGAGTTAGAAGAAGAAGAAATAGAAAGGAGAAGACAAAATGATAGGAAATGGAGGAAAAGAGTTGGTAGAGTGGGACGGGGAATATGTTATAGGAATAGTACGGTTGCATATGTGATTGCAAATGAAAGTATAAGAGAAAATGTAAGGGAATTTGTGATAAGAAATAGGGTGCTCGAATGCCGTTGTTGCTTAGCAGGAGAAGAGAAGAGGCAGAATAAAGGAAGAGGAAAAAAGCAAGGAATAAAGGAGATAATTGTACGGAATGAACAGATTATAATAGAACAGATATAATAGATATTTACCAAGAAAAGACAGAAATCTTAGCTAGCAAAGCAGATCAAAAAGAAATAACAATAAAGGAAAAATGGCAGAGAATCACGGAAATTGTGCATGGAGGGATGATCAAGAGGGAGGTAGATGTATGGAAATTTATAAACAAAAAAAAGCAAGAGGATATGGAGAGATAATAATATTAAGACAGAGGAATGGAGGCAATATTTTATGAATCTTCTAAGTGATACTGAGGTAAATGCACAGGAAAAGGAGGAAATGGAGACAAAAAATAGAGAAGAAGGACAGGAGGTGGAGGAAAGAGGAAGAGATTAGGGGGACACTAAAGAAAATGAAGAACAAGAAGGCTGGGATCCATGGAATATATAAATGGAATCCCGATGGAAGTGTGGAAATATGCGGAAAGTACGTTATAGAAGGACATGATGGAATTATGGGGACAAGTTTGGAGACAAGGAGAGATAGAAGATTAGAGGCAAAGTATTATGCCATTATATAAGAAAGGAGACACAGAATCAATAAGAAATAATAGAGGGATATCGTTATTGTGTACACCGTACGCGGAGATCCTAAGAATTAAATTGGAAGAAGAGGTAGGGAAGAAAAACATAATCCCGGAGATGCAAACAGAAAAACTGGTCAAAAAAAACTGGTCAACGATGGATAACATATTTGTACTGAATCATCTGATTCAAAAGAACAAGCAGACAGAAGTTAGAGAAAGGAAAATATATGCTCTCTTTGCAGATCTGAAGACAGCTTTCGAATAGATAGAGGTATATTATTACTAAGCAGAATCAAAGAGTAGCTGATAAGGAGTATATATATATATACACAAACAGAGATTTGACAGAGAAGTTCCAGGCAAGAAAAGGAGTTAGGCAGGGCTGTGTCCTGAGTCCACTCCTGTTTAATTTGTATATTGCAGATCTTGACAGAAAGTTAAAAAATAGAAATATAGAAGAAGTTGCGGTAGATAATATAAAGATATGGAACTTAGTATATGCAGACGATAGTGCTGTTAGCGAAAAATAGGGCACTGTTAGACATGATGGATACATTAAGCAGATTTTTAAAAGATAGGAAACTAGAACTATGCATTGAAAAAACAAAGATAGTAGTAGGCATGGGAAGGAAAAGAAGGAAGCAAATGCAAGGGTAGAGAGATTGAGGAAGGTAATGTTTTAAATACTTAGGCTTTACTTTTAATAAAAAAGGTGATTATTATATGATTATGAAAATCATATAATAAAATTGAGCAGAAAAGGGAAGATGGCAGTTAAAAAGGTATAAGGTTTAAGGGAAAGATTGCAGAAACGATTTTATAAAGAAATGGGTACTGTTTAAATACCAAGTACAAAGTGTTATGAAATATGGAGTAGAGATCTGGGGATGGTGGAAGAAATAGGAAATCTGGAAAAAATTATGTTAGATTATGTGAGATGGATATTCAACATAGAGTTTTGCACTCCGAGATATGCGATAATAAGAGAATTAGTTATGGACAAATTAAGGATAGGGGAATAAGAGTCATGAGATACGAGAAGAGATTAAAGAAAAGGAGAGAGGACGGACTTCGGTGTTAGAAAGAAAAAGAAGATAAATGGAAGTATATATATATATATTAGATGTACAAAAAAGTTCTGAGCTTTAGATTTGATACAACCGAAATAACAATTTAAATTTTATATATCTTTCCGCCTTTTTGTGGTTTTAAAGCGTTAACATTTGGCCTTCTAAAATGCCATATGG
>Ga0157363_1005254_pt1 | contig 12047 bp, 8 predicted proteins | sample AttsexASBM1_FD_111477 | JGI IMG/M metagenome (GOLD analysis project Ga0157363, IMG submission 111477) | Fungus gardens microbial communities from leaf cutter ant in Ribeirão Preto, State of São Paulo, Brazil - Atta sexdens ASBM1 | ecosystem: Host-associated > Fungi > Mycelium > Unclassified ...
GAAAAAAGCTGGTCTGAAGGTCACGCTACCAAGATTAAAAATTTTGGAAGTGCTTCAAGAACCAGAATGTCACCACGTCAGTGCGGAAGATTTGTATAAGCGGCTTATTGATATGGGTGAAGAAATTGGTTTAGCGACCGTTTATCGCGTTCTTAACCAATTTGACGATGCAGGCATCGTTACCCGCCACAATTTCGAAGGTGGAAAATCAGTTTTCGAATTGACCCAGCAGCAGCATCACGATCATTTGATCTGCTTAGACTGTGGTCGTGTCATTGAGTTTTCAGACGAATTTATTGAGACTCGTCAACGCGATATCGCGAAGCGCTTTGGTATTAAATTAACTAACCATAGCTTATATCTTTACGGTCACTGTACCGATGGCGATTGTCGCAAAGACGATACGCTACATGAAGAACGTTAAGTTAACCTGTAAAAAAACCCACGCTGGCGTGGGTTTTTTTATCTCTATCGCTTATTTCAATACTGTCACGGGGCCACTAATCCCTCTAAGCTGCGCCCTCTTTCTGACACTCTCTCGTTGAGAATGAGCTGAAGCTGTCGAAAGAAGTTGATGAGCAAGAGCCTGTACTGCTTGACTGATATCGAGTGTCATCGTATTAGGTGGCTCAATAAGTTGACCACTCTCTAAATGATAACAAAGCTCCGCCCCTTCATTCACCTCCATAAAGATAACCTCACGGATATCGCGCTGCTGCTGTGCGAAATAACTCAGTTTCTGTTGTTGGGTCAGATTCCAACGCTCGCTAAGATGGCTTCTATGTAGCGTGGTAATAAAGGGCATTATGTCGACATTCGCTCGATTCAACAGGAAGAGCCCTTGATTCACCAATACGTATAATCGATTCATTGCCAGGCGATAGTGCTGATAAGCGCTAAAGTTTTGTCTTATCGACACCCGACTTTCTTCTTTATACTCATTTGCCGCAAGGAGGGCCGTCAGCGCGATAGCTTCGTCGAACCAAGTGTCTATGCCAGCAGACAATGAGCGGTCATTTTCGACGAAAGCACGATACCTATCGAAACTTTCCGCCTTATTATAGAGTGTTGCGGCTAAATAAAGACCTTTTTCGCTTGAAGCTATCGTTGCGGTGGCTAACATGATTTGTTGCCCTATCGCGGTTAAGACTTCCGACAGATTATGCTGTGCTAACGCATGCTGCCCCTTTTGTGCATTATGCTTAAGACGTCTGGCACTTAACAATAAAGTCGAATGGACGAGAGGGTCACTAGCTGGTCTATGCAAATAATGACTATTCGCCGTCTGACGATAGAGATGGGAAAATAGGGTTAAATAGCCTTCACCCAACTGATAAAACTGCAGGGTTTCTGGCTTCATACCGAAGTAGAAATCTTTAAAACGACTTAGTTTTTCAACTCCAGCTAATACAGTCTTTATCATCATTCATTCGTCCCACTGAACGCTTATTGGCGTGCAATCATTTCTGCTCAATGCTTTGTAGCAATGAACGCTTAAACCATAGCTCAACACCCTCTTTTACTCGCGGATGATTAAGATAAGATTAAAAAGCGAAAAATAATGAAAAAAAAGAACGAGGATAAAATGACAAAATGAGAGAGAGTAAAGGCAGGATATTGCAGTAAGACACCATTAATAAGTGTCTTACTGCATGGCATGATTAAGCAGTCTTCTGCCAAGTATCGCGTAATCCAACTGTACGATTAAAAACTAAATTATCAGCCGTTGAATACTTACTGTCAGCGCAGAAGTAGCCTTCACGTTCAAACTGATAAGGTTTACTCGCTTGGGCTGTCGCGAGACTTTGCTCGACAAATCCCTGACGAATCGCTAATGATTCTGGATTGATCGCCGTGAGGAAATCGTCTTCCGCCGCAGGATTCGGCACACTAAATAAACGGTCGTACAATCTAAATTCTGCCGGTAATCCGGTCACGGCTGATACCCAATGGATAACGCCTTTAACTTTGCGTCCATCTGCTGGGTCTTTACCTAACGTTTCGAGATCGCAGGTACAGTGAATCGCCGTGATTTCACCTTGCTCATCTTTTTCGATACGCTCGGCCTTCACCACATAAGCATTCCGCAGACGAACTTCTTTGCCCAAAACCAGTCGCTTATAGTGTTTGTTTGCTTCTTCACGGAAGTCTGCACGATCGATCCAAATTTCACGACTGAAGGTAACTTCACGTGAACCCATATCATTTCGGTTCGGGTGTTCAGAAACAGTCAATGTCTGTTGAAAATCTTCAGGTAAATTATCGATTACCATTTTTACCGGATCTAATACCGCCATTGCTCGCGGCGCATTTTCATTTAAGTCATCACGAATACAAGATTCTAAAGAAGCCATCTCGACAATATTATCTTGTTTCGTCACACCGATACGCTTACAAAATTCGCGCAGTGATGCAGCAGTGTAACCGCGACGACGCAGACCGGAAACCGTCAACATGCGAGGATCGTCCCAGCCCTCTACCACTTTTTCGGAAACCAATTGCGTCAGCTTACGCTTAGACATCACCGCATATTCCAAATTAAGGCGCGAAAATTCGTATTGGCGTGGACGAGCTTCGATAGTGATGTTATCCAAAACCCAATCATAAAGACGACGGTTGTCTTGGAATTCAAGCGTACAAAGCGAGTGTGTAATGCCTTCAATCGCATCTGAAATGCAATGAGTAAAGTCATACATCGGGTAGATGCACCACTTATTACCGGTTTGGTGGTGCTCAGCAAATTTGATTCGATACAGTACAGGATCCCGCATCACGATAAAGTTAGAGGCCATATCGATTTTAGCGCGAAGACAAGCCGTCCCTTCTGCGAAATCACCCGCGCGCATCTTTTCAAAAAGCGCTAAGTTTTCTTCGATACTACGATCGCGATAAGGACTATTTTTGCCTGGCGAGGTCAATGACCCGCGATATTCACGAATTTGCTCAGGGGTTAACTCATCCACATAAGCCAATCCTTTATTAATGAGCTCTACCGCATAGCCATACAAACGATCGAAATAGTCTGAGGAATAGCGAGGTTCACCCTGCCATGTAAATCCAAGCCACTCGACGTCACGCTTAATCGACTCAATAAACTCCACATCTTCTTTAACTGGATTGGTATCATCGAAGCGTAAATTACACTGCCCTTGATAATCCTGAGCGATACCGAAATTTAAGCAAATAGACTTCGCATGACCAATATGGAGATAACCATTAGGTTCAGGGGGAAAACGAGTATGAACTTGGTTATGTTTGCCACTCGCCAGATCTTCATCAATGATCTGACGAATAAAGTTGGTTGGGCGGGCTTCAGCCTCACTCATCTTAAATCCCTCAATTACGGTGAACGGTACTTAGTATTAACTGTTATACCTTATGATCCATAAAGCTAGACCGATAAACAACCGTTAGTTAATAAACAGCGATAAAAAAGGCAGGATTATCCCCTGCCTTTTAGCCATTCACCGTTAAGCGGCTATTTTGTAATCGCTAACAAGGGCGTTTGTCCAGCGACGACTTGGTTTTCTGCTTTCAGCGTAAGATGAGCATAGTCTTCGCTATTACTGACCACAATTGGGCTAATCATCGAAGGAGCGTGCTCGGTAAGGAAAGCGAGGTCCATTTTTAAAATCGGTTGACCTTGCGCGACTTCAGCGCCCTCTTCTACTAACCGCTCAAATCCTTTTCCGTCAAGAGCTACCGTATCTATCCCCATGTGTACGATAATTTCTATTCCTTCCTCTGACTCAAGACAAAAGGCATGATTTGTGGCAAAAATTTTAACAACGGTTCCTGCTAAAGGAGCCACTACCAGCTCATCCGTTGGATTAATCGCGACGCCGTCACCAACCGCCTTGGATGAGAAAGCGGCATCAGGAACCTGTTCCAGCATGACGATCTCACCGCTAACTGGGGCAACTAAAGTCGCTAACACTGGCTGCTGAGAGTTGATTTTTATTTCAGGCACGACAACTTCTTCAACCTTAGGTGAAACGGTTTGCGTAGGTAACACCGCACTAATTGGACCTTTTTTACTCACCGCTTTCATCGCGTCAGCAATAGCTTCCGCTTGGGTTCCCACGACAATTTGTACACTCTGTTTGTTAAGGTGCAAAACGCCCGAAGCCCCTAGTTTTTTTGCCAAGGCATCATTCACTTTGTCAGTATCAACTACTGAGAGACGTAAGCGCGTAATGCAGGCATCAATGTTTGTCAGGTTACTTGAGCCACCCACCGCAGCAATATAGCGACGGGCGAGCGATTCGTTACGTGACTCCCCTTCCTCGCCCTGACTGATACTCTCTTCTACTCCTTCCATTTCACCCATGTCTGCTTCGGTTTCTCGCCCTGGTGTCTTAAGATCAAATTTAAGGATAGTGAAACGGAATACCACGTAGTAGATAACGAAGAAAGCCAAGCCTTGCGGAATTAGCATATACCAATGCGTAGCCAGCGGGTTACGAGAAGAGAGAATCATATCGACTAAGCCCGCACTAAAACCGAAGCCAGAAATCCAGTGCATTGACGCCGCGATAAAGACAGAGATACCGGTAAGTACAGCGTGAATAACAAATAAAACGGGCGCAACAAACATAAAAGAAAATTCAAGTGGTTCGGTAATGCCCGTGAAGAACGCAGCAAATGCAGCAGCAAGCATTATACTACCTACTTTGGCGCGGTTTTCAGGGCGGGCGCATTGCCAAATCGCCAATGCTGCGCCGGGTAAGCCAAACATCATGACGGGGAAGAACCCTGCTTGGTAACGACCCGTTATGCCAACAATTCCGGTTCCTTGAGCGATAGATTTCGCTCCTCCCAAGAAGTTAGGGATATCATTTATTCCTGCAACATCAAACCAGAATACGGCATTCAGTGCATGATGGAGGCCTACCGCAATTAAGATACGGTTAAAAAAGGCATAAATCCCCGCCCCGAGTGCCCCCATTTTCTGGATGTGGATACCAAATTCGACCAAAGCATTGAATACTAACGGCCAGATATACATCAATATGAAGGCTACTAGGATCATTAAGAAAGACACTAAGATCGGTACCAAACGACGACCACTAAAAAACGAAAGTGCCTTAGGAAGTTCTACATGGCTATAGCGGTTGTAAACCTCGGCTGAGCAAATACCGACTAGAATTCCGATAAACGGATTTTTAATTTTCTGGAAAGCTAAGGGGACTTGGTCTAACGGGATTTGCTGGATTAAGCTCACGGCACTCGGGGCGCATAAGTTTGTTACGACTAGAAAACCGATAAAACCGGTCAGTGCTGCCGCGCCGTCTTTATCCTTGGACATCCCATAAGCAATGCCTATCGCGAAAAGCGCTGGCATATTATCAAGAATGGCCATACCCGATGTGGTGAGAAGCGCGGCGATGGCATTATTGGGATGATTACTACTTTGTTCAATCCAATACCCTATCCCCATTAGTATTGCCGCTGCGGGTAAGGTCGCTACTGGCACCATTAACGCCCGCCCCACGCGTTGTAAATAATTTAATAAACTCACCTTGAACCCCTCAGCTGCGTACAAATTATAATAAAGACAATGGCTGGATGGCCGTACCCCTTCTGCGCCACTCATCAACACCCTATTAAAGAGTTAATTAATTTTCTTCGCAAATTAAACTATCCATTTTTATGATAACCATCAACAATTTCGTGTTTAAAACTGGATATTTGTAGCCTTTAACACCCACTTATTTTATTATTAAAAATATCATTTCTCGCGTCCGGAAGTACGTCTATTGTCAGGGTGTGAAATTATCCGGTTACCGAGTCTTTTTTCCATGCATCAACGAGGTAAATATGCGATTGATTCCACTCGCTTATGCGGAACAAGTTGGCCAATGGGCTGCTCATCATATCGTTAAACGTATTAATGCTTTTCAACCCACCGCTGCGACGCCCTTTGTCTTAGGGTTACCGACAGGGGGAACGCCTTTACAGACCTATAAAGCGTTAATCGCACTCTATCAAGCCGGTAAGGTAAGCTTTGAGCACGTGGTCACGTTCAATATGGACGAATATGTAGGATTACCACAAGAACATCCTGAAAGTTATCATAGTTTTATGCATAAAAACTTCTTTGATCACATCAATATTCGAAAAGAGAATATTAACCTGCTCGATGGCAATGCAGCGGATGTCGAAGCAGAGTGCCTGCGGTATGAACAAAAGATCCGATCTTACGGTAAAATTCACCTTTTTATGGGGGGAGTCGGTAATGACGGTCATATTGCTTTTAATGAACCCGCTTCATCACTCGCTTCGCGTACAAGGATAAAAACCTTGACCCACGAGACGCGACTCGCTAACTCTCGATTTTTTAATAACGATATTCATGCCGTGCCTAAGCATGCGCTAACCGTTGGCGTCGGAACATTACTTGATGCACAAGAAGTGATGATTTTGGTGACAGGCAGCGCCAAAGCCCTTGCCCTGCAGGCGGCTGTAGAAGGTAATGTTAACCATATGTGGACTATCAGCTGTTTACAGCTGCATCCTAAATCACTGATTATATGCGATAAACCCGCAACAATGGAGCTTAAAGTCAAGACGGTAGATTACTTCCAAGAGATGGAAGCCGATAATATCAAAAATTTTTAGAGACAACGGATAACCCAGATTATCCGCTTGGGAGTAAAAAATGTATGCACTAACTGAGGGTCGTATCTTCAGCGGCTCGCAAATATTCGATAATCATGCGCTGGTGATTGATGGAAAGAAGATTGCTGGAATTTGCCCGATAACCGATCTTGATTCGAGGATTGAGCGCCGCTCGGTGGCTGGCGCGCTAATTGCACCAGGGTTTATCGATCTTCAACTAAATGGTTGTGGTGGTGTGCAGTTTAGTGAGCAACTGAGTGCATTAAGTATAGACACGTTAGCCCAGATGCAGCGTACCAACGAAGCCTCAGGTTGCACTAGCTTTTTACCCACGCTTATCACTAGCAGTGATGAAATGATGAAGCAAGCCGTGGACACTATGCATTGCTGGCTTACTCGCCATCCCCATCAAGCTTTAGGCTTACACCTAGAGGGACCTTGGTTAAATAAAGAGAAAAAAGGCACACATGATGCGGCATTAATCCGTTCCCCCACCCCAGAATTGGTGAACTATCTGTGTGAGAATGCTGCAGCGATTAGTAAAATTACCCTTGCTCCAGAATTTGTCCCTCATACAGTGATTAAACAACTTGTCGCCGCCGGTATTATTGTCTCTATCGGTCATTCAAACGCGACTTATGAACAAGCGATGGCGGGTTTTGATGCGGGGATTACTTTTGCTACGCATTTATATAATGCGATGCCCCTCCCCGCCGGTAGGGCGCCCGGAGTGATAGGCGCAGTATTCGACTCCCCGTCAGTCTACTGTGGTATGATTGCCGACGGTCATCATGTGCATTACGCCAGTCTACGTACTGCACAGAAACTTAAACAGGCACATGCCATTCTAGTCACCGATGCAACGGCACCTGCTGGATCGACTATTGACCATTTCACCTTTGCGGGTAAGACCATTTATTACAAAGATGGTTTGTGTGTGGATGACCAAGGCACCTTAAGTGGTTCGGCTCTCACAATGATTGAGGCGGTTAAAAATAGCGTCCAGTATCTTGGCGTCCCCCTTGATGAGGCATTAAGAATGGCAAGCCTTTACCCCGCAAGAGCGATTAACGTTGATCACACATTAGGGTCGTTACAAGCGGGTAAAATAGCCAATATCGTTGTTTTTACATCCGGTTTTGAAGTAGTCAAAACTATCGTTAATGGTGACACAGTTTATCAAAGGTAATGATTGGTATGCCTAACAGCGGTGCTGCACAAATTGGTAATGTTGACCTGGTCAAGCAACTCAACGGCGCGGCAGTTTACGGCCTCATTGATCAGCATGGGCCTATCTCCCGTATTCAAGTCGCAGAGTTAAGCCAGCTGGCGCCCGCTAGTGTGACCAAAATCACCCGACAATTATTGGAACGTGGCCTTATCAAAGAGGTAGAACAGCAAGCCTCTACCGGAGGAAGACGGGCCATCTCTATTGTTACAGAGACACGCCCTTTCCACACCCTAGCCATTAGACTAGGGCGAAAAGATGCGACCATCGCCCTATTCGATCTTGGTAGTAACATTCTCGTTGAACAGAGTTATCCTCTAGAAGCAGAGACTCAGGAGGTATTACAGCAGCAACTGTTCGCCATTATTCAGCGATTTATCGCTGATAACAAAAGTGTTATTCGTGAATTAATTGCCATATCTGTGATTTTACCGGGGTTAGTTGACCCAGAAAATGGCAAAGTTCGCTATATGCCTCATATCGTGGTCGACCAGTGGCCGTTGGTCGAAGCCCTGCAAAAAACCTTTAAGTTAGCCAGTTTTGTCGGACACGATATTCGTAGTCTTGCCCTTGCTGAGTACTATTTCGGCGCAGGTAGCGATTGTTCAGATTCATTATTGGTGAGAATTCATCGCGGGGCTGGTGCAGGCGTAATCATTAACGAAAATATTTTTGTGGGCCGTAATGGTAATGCCGTCGAAATTGGTCATATACAGGTTGACCCACTTGGCGAACAATGTGCTTGTGGCCACTTCGGTTGTTTAGAAACGGTCGTCTCGAATCCTGCTATCGAGAGAAAGGTTAAACAACTTCTGCAAACTGGGCATAAAAGCCATCTCACCGTAGAAAACTGTACCATCCACGATATCTGTCGCGCCGCCAACCTTGGCGACCCACTGGCGACAGAAGTACTTAAACACGCTGCACTCACCCTCGGTAAAGTCATTGCCTCCACAATTAATCTCTTTAATCCCCAAAAAGTGATTATCGCGGGGGAGATCACTGCCGCAGATGCTATTCTTTTTCCTATCATACAACGCTGTATCGATACCCAGACACTTAATGCTTTTGGCGAAAATTTACCCGTCGTCAGCTCCCAACTCGGTAATCGTTCTGCAATCGGCGCTTTTGCATTGGTAAAGCGTGCTATGTTAAACGGTAAACTACTCCAGCATCTTTTGGATGATGGGGGGAAAATCCCTAGCTAGTCCGGACTATTAGGAAGATGGATATGACACTTAAAAATGTGATTTGTGATATTGATGGCGTACTGATGTACGATAATAAAGCAGTTGAAGGGGCTGGGGCTTTTTTGCACCGCTTAATTGATAACGACGTCCCTGTCGTATTACTGACTAACTATCCTTCCCAGACCGCACAAGATCTTGCTAACCGCTTTCACTCTGCGGGAATCGAAGTTCCTGCCTCCCTGTTTTATACCTCCGCCATGGCTACAGCCGACTTCCTTAGCCAACAACCAGGTAAAAAAGCCTATGTTATCGGTGAAGGTGCACTGGTTCATGAACTGTATAAAGCAGGCTTTACCATCACTGACGTCAACCCTGATTTCGTGATCGTCGGTGAAACTCGTTCCTATAATTGGGAAATGATGCACAAAGCCGCTTATTTCGTCGCTAACGGCGCTCGTTTTATTGCGACGAATCCTGATACACATGCCAAAGGATTCGTACCGGGCTGTGGAGCGCTATGTGCTGGTATCGAAAAAATTTCAGGGCGTTCACCTTTCTATGTCGGGAAACCTAGCCCTTATATTATCCGTGCGGCGTTGAATCGCATTCATGCGCATTCCGAAGAAACTATCATTATTGGTGATAATTTACGCACCGATATTCTGGCGGGCTTCCAAGCAGGTTTAAAAACTGCACTGGTACTTTCCGGTGTCTCACAACAGCAAGATGTTGAAAATGTCCCCTTCCGTCCTGATTGGATTTTCCCTTCGGTCGCCAGTATTGATCTCGCCGAGCTAAACTAAATTTATTAGGCCTTTTAATCAAAAGGCCTTCTTTTACATAATTGTATAAAAAACGCCATTTAATGAATAAAATCTAATTTTTACGTATTTTAATTAGATAAAATCAAATAAATTCCCATCCGCCATATCTATTTTATCCTTTTTTGTGAAACTGCTTGCATTCAATCACCCAAATAGCGCATTTTCTTATACAAGGTGTCTGGGAAAGGCCCAAATCAATAACTTAAACGCAAAATAGCTATCATCACTGGATGAGTTCAGGAGTAGAAATATGTGTTCGATTTTTGGTGTACTAGATTTACAAACTGAGACAACTGAATTACGTAAGAAAGCGTTAGAGCTTTCAGGATTAATGCGTCACCGTGGACCAGACTGGTCAGGTATTTTTGCTGACGACCATGCTATTTTAGCGCACGAACGCCTCTCGATTGTCGATGTAAATAATGGTGCCCAACCCCTCTATAACGCTGATCGAACGCATGTCTTAGCCGTTAACGGTGAAATTTATAACCATCATAGCTTACGCAGTGCGTTACAAGACAAATACGCGTTTCAGACGGGTTCTGACTGTGAAGTCATTTTGGCGCTCTACCAAGAAAAAGGCTTAGATTTCTTGGATGACCTGCAAGGCATGTTTGCGTTCATCCTTTACGATACGGTCAAACAAAGCTGGCTGATTGGACGTGACCATATCGGGATTATTCCTCTGTATTATGGGCATGATGAACACGGCAACCTATTCGTCGCCTCAGAAATGAAGGCCTTAGTGCCAGTTTGTCGAACCATCAACGAATTCCCTCCTGGCAGCTACATGAGTAGTGAGGATCATCAGATTCATCGTTACTATCAACGTGACTGGATGGAGTACGAAAACGTCGCTGACGCTGTGACGGATAAAGCTGCACTGAAAGATGCTTTGGAAGAGTCGGTAAAAAGTCACCTGATGTCTGACGTCCCTTATGGAGTATTACTCTCAGGTGGGTTGGACTCATCAATCATTTCCGCTATTACTAAGCGCTTCGCCGCTAAACGCGTGGAAGATGCTGATCAAAGCGATGCATGGTGGCCACAGCTGCACTCTTTCGCCGTAGGATTAAAAGGTGCGCCAGATCTTAAAGCCGCGAAAGAAGTCGCCGATGCCTTAGGTACCGTCCACCATGAGATCAACTTCACCGTACAAGAAGGCCTTGATGCCATCAAAGATGTGATTTATCACATCGAAACCTACGATGTGACAACGATTCGCGCCTCAACCCCAATGTATTTGATGTCTCGTAAAATCAAAGCAATGGGGATTAAAATGGTACTTTCCGGCGAAGGGGCTGACGAGATTTTTGGGGGTTACCTCTATTTCCACAAGGCGCCTAACGCTAAAGAGTTCCATGAAGAGAACGTACGCAAACTTGCAGCACTGCATATGTATGACTGCGCACGTGCTAACAAAGCGATGTCAGCGTGGGGGGTCGAAGCACGGGTACCTTTCTTAGATAAGCAGTTTTTAGATGTGGCAATGCGTATCAACCCTGCAGATAAGATGTGTGGCCAAAACGGTAAAATGGAAAAACACATTTTGCGTGAATGCTTTAGCAGCTACTTGCCAGAGAGCGTCGCGTGGCGCCAGAAAGAGCAGTTCTCTGATGGTGTAGGCTATAGCTGGATCGATTCTCTAAAAGAGGTCGCCGCCCAGCAAGTGACGGATCAGCAATTGGCGACAGCTAGCTACCGTTTCCCTTACAACACCCCAGCGTCGAAAGAAGCGTATCTTTACCGCGAAATTTTTGAATCACTCTTCCCTGTGGCGAGTGCGGCAGAATGTGTGCCTGGCGGCCCATCAGTTGCCTGTTCTTCTGCGAAAGCCATTGAATGGGACGAAGCATTTAAAACAATGGATGATCCATCAGGGCGTGCAGTCGGTGTTCACCAATCGGCTTACTAAGCTTCCCTACCAACTACGATTGAACCCTCAGTGATGAGGGTTTTTTTTCGCCCTAAATTTATTGCGATTTGGGAAAAGAGCAGAATAAATTCAGTATTTTGGTTAAGTTGCCATCAGCTTGCGTATTCTGCAACCAAACAGAGCCAAATTTAATAAAAAGCTTAAAAAAGTGGTTGACCGAGTCAGTGCAAATTAGCATAATGCGCCCCGCAACGCCGACAAAGGTAGCGCAAAAGAGTAAAGATGGCTACGTAGCTCAGCTGGTTAGA
>Ga0157363_1005255_pt1 | contig 12047 bp, 6 predicted proteins | sample AttsexASBM1_FD_111477 | JGI IMG/M metagenome (GOLD analysis project Ga0157363, IMG submission 111477) | Fungus gardens microbial communities from leaf cutter ant in Ribeirão Preto, State of São Paulo, Brazil - Atta sexdens ASBM1 | ecosystem: Host-associated > Fungi > Mycelium > Unclassified ...
AACTACTCTTTGCCCTGCGAATCTCTCAATTAATCTTTTGAATATTAAACGTGCAGTTTCGAAATTTTAGAGGTCTAATTACCTCAATATAGAGACATTTAATTAACATAATTTAAAATTTGGATATTATAAATATGTTACATCAGTCTTAAATTTAAACGATGTAACCATTATTAATCTGACAAAAAGCGAAGAACCTCCCCGATAACTTTGCAAATATCTTATATGAAAAAGCGATTCGTACGACGTGCGATGGACGGAAATCTTTGTCACAATTTTTGTTTCAAAGCAGGAAAGGAAACAAATCGTGGAAACGAGTCACTCGGACGCTCCGTTCATTTCCGATAATAGTTTCCGCTTATCGATGACGACGATTATCGACTCTCCGAGGAAATTAAAAGGCACAACGAATATCCTAAGAAAGTCGAGTCACTTTTGACATTTCTTTTAATAGATGAAATTTAAGTTCAAATACCTGCTTGCGCGGGAGAACTTTCAATCGATCACCGTACACGAAAGGAAAGATTTGACTAAAGTATCTACAAAAAATTAAAGTATATAAAGTATCTAGATACAGATTTGTTAACTAGATAAATTAATTAAATACAGACACAGAATAATTTTATTGGGTTATCAAAATAATTATGTAGGACATTCAAGTTGGTTGCTGGAATGTCAAAACTTTTTGCAATATTGCATGTTTGAAAATCCTACATACTATTATTTTGATGGTCCAACAAAATTTTTTCTTTTTAGATCCATATATTTACTATCTAAATCTCTTGGAATAAAAATTGAGCTAGTCTTGAAAAAACAGTGAAAACTTTTTTACTCTTCAACGCAGATTTTTCTCTTTTTTAAGATTTCATCCTTTTGGAGTGAAATCCACTTCAAAGAAATGAAATTTCATTGCTTTTTTGGAAAGAGATTTCATTTCTTAGTTTAGAATGATTTTAATTTTAAAAAAGGAATCTTGCTCCAAAAGAATGAAATCTCATTTCTAAGGAATGAAAATCTGCCACTCTTGTTTAAAAGTGAAAATATTATCACTCTTTTTTCAAGACTGCTTTTCTTTTGGAGATTTCACTTCAAAAGATTTAGAGAGTAACTAAAATTTTAAATACTTCAGCAAAGTTAAATACTTCAGTAAAATTTTAAATACTTCAATAAAACGTTCTTTCTGTGTAATAATAATATCTCTCTGAAAAGAAAAGTTTTACTTTTAAAGATTGAAAATTGAGCCACTCTTTTTCAAGACTGACTTCAATTTTTACTCTTTAGAATGATAGAATGAGATTCCACTCCAAAGACTTTAGAAAGTAGGCTCTGAATCCGTAATTATTTTTACGAATATTTATTTACGATATTTATTTACGCTTCCAGCAATTCGTCTGGAGCGAATTCTCCGAGGAGTATAGACCGACCGAGAGGCGGGAGACATTTTATCCGAGCGTAGTGCTGGCCGATCGATTATACGAATTGAAGATCACCGATTTGCCCACCATTCCGTATTTCCCGGTCAGTTCGCACTTGGAATGGACGGACTTTCGTTATTATGGACTGCGGAGTGCAACAGCGTACGTGCTTGTATTTGATCTCAGTAATCAGGACACGTTTCAGGTACGTACAATTGAAATTTAATGTTAAAATCGCGATAAATTGCGAGCAGGCCACTTGCAGGACAGAACTTTAACTTCGGAAAGAACGTCAGGAACACGGTAAACCTAGCTCGCGCTTATATCTTTTTTGTTAAGTTTTTCTTGCAAGCCTTTTCCCTTCTCGCGAAAGCCGTCACAACTTTCGACTTGAAATCGCATCAAAGTTGCTGGCATAAAAGTTTGATTATGTGGATGTTTGTCTGAATGACGAAAGGTGATCTCTCGAGGACAAAACGTAGCGCAAGTTAAATGATGTTAAATCGATTTTGCTAATAAGTCAAAAGTATAAATGAAAAACCGTGATGTTGATAACATTATTAAACAAGAAATGAAATGATACAATAAGTAATTAGCGACTGCAAGAGAAGAATCTTCCTTCGTATTTATTTTGTTTAAAAATATTCTAACTTTTAACATTAAAATTATTAAGATAGCCTATATATACAACTTCTCAACGTAACAAAGTATAATATTGAATGATTTAAAATAATTTATGAAATTTTTAATTAACCCTTTTTTTCATATCTAATTTTTTTTTTAATAAAAAGCTGTAATTATAAAAGCTACTTTAATTATAAAATTAATAAAAATTTAAGCTCAATGCAAACCGATACAAGATAATACTTAACTTTAATTATTTTTTTATTTTATAAATCATTTTTTATATTTTCGAATATAATAAAAATGCCAATATAAGCCAACACATCTTCTTTATTTATATTTTTAGATAATAGTTTTATGTATACACAACATGTCCATCGATTTAGTTCGCTTTAGTAAAGCCTTAAAATTTTAATTTGTTTTATATTTTATAATAGTATCTATCAGTTTATTACAATATTTTTTTTTTATTAAAGTTTAAACAATAATTTATTGTGAAATGTGTCTTATATCTAATTTTACTTTATTATTTAGTGTCGGTGTCTTAAATAATTTAATGTTTTACTTAACCAAAGATAAAATTTTTTTAATGTGCTACTACAAGTGGCCCAACGCGTGAAAGGCTAAATGTGAAAGCGCCGGTATATTTTTCTTTAATTTCCGACCGAAATTGTGTTCAGTATATTAGAACGTTGCGCGAGCAAATCTATGAGGCGCGTGACATGAGAGGCGTACCTTTGCTGGTGGTCGGGAACAAGCAGGACGAACTGTCACAGACCGTCGCTTCCGGGACCAGGTACAGGGACATCGTGAACCTCGTCCGAAAACACTGGAGATGTGGTTACGTCGAGTGCAGTGCCAGATTTAACTGTCGCGTAGTGCAGGTGCGCGATATACATTATTTATCAATCTGCCCGCTGCCAATCTGTGTCTCATTCGTATTAAGATTAATTTAACTCCTTTAAAATTTTAATGTGCACTTCAATTACCGTTCATATTTAACATTTAATACCAAAATTACGAGTATTGAAACGAGATTACTGAAATTCTCACCGAGGAAATATCGACGTCGAAAAATTCATCGAGAAGAGCTTGTCGTTGAAAATAAACTCGGAATTTCCCGTTTTTTAGAATTTTCGTAAAATTTTTTTTTAACATTTTTAGAATTTGTTTAAATTTTAAGGGGAGGATCAAAAGTAGAAACGCGCTTTTGAAATGCAGTTTATTGCAAAAGGTAGCGTTTTACGTTTATACTTTATACGAATTCCAAATTCTAACTTCAGATACAACTTAGTTTTTTAAAAAATTGACAATAAATGAGATCTATCATCTTCCCAAGTAATTAATCAATTCGATAACTTCAAAATTTGTATACTTATTATTATAATTAAAAAAAAAACTAAAGGTTGTTAAAATTAGAATTTGGGTTTCTCTTAACATGTACACGAAGAATTGTTGCAACAAATCACATTTCAAAAGCATGTTTCCTTGAAGACTTCCGGTCTTTTCTTGACTCAGTCCATTTCTTCAAAATTCACAATCAATCTGCATAACTTCAATTGTAGAACAATTATTTGCATTGCCTCTTAAATGAGATTGTGAGTTAGAAAGACTACAGCAATTTTTCGATATCTTTTGATTGACAGGTATTTCGGGAACTGATGAAGAGCATACAGGCAATAGAAGGTAGGCCGAACTCGCCGTCACCCGCGGCCACGCAACCAATGCGATCCCATCAGCACGATACCAGCGAGAGATGTATTCTTCTCTGACATTAAGACCAAATCGCTTCCCTTACGAGGCAGTCGATCATACAATGCACCGTCATATATCGTGTATCGTACTTGCCCTCGAGCAATGAAGAAGAGCATGTCACTCGAGGCACGAGAGTCAAGAGTGGTAGAATACGTCGTACATCGGGGGTGACTCTTCTAAGACTGCACAAGAGTGCTAACATGCACAATTACGCGAGCGAGTGGACGAGTGAAATAACAAGTTTCGAAATAAGCGACAATAATAATCAAGATTTACGCCAACGGCGAATTCGCTGCGACATGCGATTTAATCGCCGAATTATATATATCGGAGATTTCGCGCATAATTTAGCGGGTGAAATCCCGTCGATTCAACGGAAAGGTCTCTTCCTGCAGTATTCAAATTTTGTATTCATGTTAATCGCATTTGCATATTTAAACAATCTTCCTTTATGCGTAGGTCATCGATTACGATAATAATATATAGTAATATTATAATATTATAACGATGATAATTATAATTTCCTAGACAAATCAATTTTAGTAAAGTTACGCAAACGTACATAAAATTACTTTTACGTGTGTATACCGATTTTCAATGAGTTATGTAGATCTCTGGACGGAAATGAGATCGTCTATAGAAGTTAACACGCGTTAGAATGCTCAGAGGACTATTAAATAGCATAAAAATTAGAAAAAAAAACTTCGATAATTAAACGAGACAAGAAGGTAGCGAAATGCAGCGCGGAACTCCTCTCAGCTCAACCCTTTCCCGCGTTCGGCCTAATTATATTCACGCAGTAGGTAGGTACTCGGTGAGAACGAAGCAATAGTACATATACATATACATATATTTTACTATGCTGTTAAGAGAGTTAATTGGTTATCAATCTAACGGTCAGTCGATCGTGAGAAATGTGTAATCGTTATATAATATATTATCGACATGTTGTATACATAGATTATACTGGCATATATCGTGTGTTAGCGTTGTTACCGTTTGTATGTACTCTACGAAGGATGCTATGTGCACGTAATTTCTACATTAGGTCCTTCTCGAGATAAGATTCATCCCCGTGACTCATCGCGACGCGTTAATACTGTCACGCGCCACACATCAGTGACACCAGCAATAGAGAGAGCGTCTCATCGACATTATTATCTGTTACATTCGAACGCTCGAATGCACATGTTAAAGAGTATCACATATATATACAACAGGGGCATAAAAGATACGTAAGATCGCTCAATTTCAATTTGCACAAACGCAAGTTAATCGTTTTGTAACCGGCGCGAGTACGATAGCATGGGAACGACCGGCAGAGTGATACATAATCCCTTATTTTGTATGCACATGCACGACGTTCACAATAAAAACGCCAGTGAGACAGTAGCACGTGGCATATCATTTTTTTTCTACACGTTCTCGCCTACTTTATTTTAATTTTTAATTCGTTGAAAGCTGACACGTCCTCGCGAAACTTTATGGGCTTTCTACAATAAGCCGTTTAGTCACTACTTATATCATACTAGAGACAAGTTAGAATTATAAGTCATAAATCTTAGGGAACTTACATCAGAATAAATCATTTTAGACTATTACGTCATAATATGTCAGCCAATCAGAAGAATGATAGTTCTCGGAGAAAATGATTGTATGATTAGTCAATTATAAGTCAATCATAAAGTAACTTAAATAAAAAATGTTCAATTGTAAAAAATGAAATTTGATCAGTCATTCTGATTAATGACTCATTGTTGATTAACTGTTTATTACTATAGAAAGGAAAGTCAAAATGATTTTATTTTAACGTCATGAAAGTCGAAATAATGATTTTTTTGTTCGACTGTTTATTGACGTTAAAAATTAAAATTAAGTCATTTTGATTTTTTGTTAATTTTTGTGGATTCCTTTTCTCGAGCAGAACATAACTCATCATGACATTAGAATGACGTTAGAAAAATTTCAAAGTAATTACAAAAAGTCACTTTTTAATAAATTACGATATTATACTTTAACATCGTTTTTGGGTTATTTATTTTTATTTTTCAATGATGCTCATAGAAGTCTTCTTAAACAGAAGAAGACTTCTTGAAGTAAACGCATTCAAGTCTCGCTTCTGATTTTTCTTTGAACTGAATGTGTCAAAATGTTTCTAAGATGATTTAATATAAAATATGATGAAAAATTTTCCGTTTAATTTGATATAAAACATAAATTCAAATTATTACAAAAGAAGTTATCATTACTTCATCTTACATACTTTCCACGTAGCGTATTAACAGTTAATTTGGATTTGATTGAATAAATTATTACGGAAGATGTTACGTCTGTCGAAAGGACTTCGGTATGAAAAAGTCTATCTATTCGCTCTGCGGGACAGGAGAAGAAGTTGCATCACGCAATTTTCCGACAGAAACATCAACTTTAGAACGAGTGAACGACACGTACTGGTTGGAACTAATTTATCAAAGTACGTGAAATCGCGCGAATGACTAATTCGCAAAATTCGCGAATCCTATCAAAGCAGTGCCGCTTAATTTACTTGAGATATAAACAGTCTTCCGAAAAATACAATAAATATAGAATCTGTCATCCGAAGGTGAGCAAAACGAGAGGAGAACCCAGTACGAGCACAAATCTAAAGGAAGCTCTTTGCGAGAAGATTCCCGTGCATCACGATCTCCTGAGAAACTTTCGATTTTACTTCGGTTCAAATGTCGTCAGTCAAATCACGGTCGAAAACTTGTACACAGGATTAAACGATGTAAAAACTATCGTCAAGGAAACCTCGGAACTTGATCCTAAACATGGTGTAATAATAATCATAAAATGTTTAATCATTAAGAGACAAGATATTTTTAAATTATTAAAGGAATAATTATAATAGATACATTAATGAAATAAATGATGATATATTAAAAAATATAGATATTAAAGATAATATATACTTTATTTTTCAAATGTGTGCGTATGTAAAAGATGATATAGTTTTATAAATTTGTTAAACTTTTCGCTCAAAGTTAGATGTTATGAATACAATAAATATTCTTAATTTTTTAATTTAATTATCTCAAATATGATTGTATCCTGAAACACTCTTCAAACATTAACTACAACACGATGTGAGACACTAATAATATAAGGAACTAAAACATTATTAAAATATTATCTCATATTCTGGCTGAGATAATATTTTTCACAATAAGTTCTTTATCGAAATAATTTAAGGAGGATTTTATATATAGGAATGTTTCAGTTTCTTATATTATTAGTATCTCACATCGATTGTGGTTAATATCCGAATGTTTCAGCGCACAATCATATTTGAGATAATTAAATTTAAAAATTAAGAATATATATTGTATTATATATGTTCATAACTTTGATCGAAAAGTTAAATTTAACAAATTTATAAAACTATATCATCTTTTACATACGCATACATTTGAAAGATAAAGTATATATTATCTTTAATATCTATATTTTTTAATATAGTTCTTATTTGTTAAACTTTTCATTTTTATAAAACTTCAAATTTCATAAAAATATATCAAATATTAAATTGTTAAAATTTCAAGCAATGTTTGTGACTCATAGGTTACACGATTTTCTTCTTTGAGAGAGAGAGAGAGAGAGAGAGAGAGAGAGAAAGAGAGAGAAACTTTAACGTTAAAAATAAAACTTCTCTAGATCGTATACCGTGGATTAACTATACCGGAAGTGATCGCTCTACTGCCTCGCGAAGGAAACTCGCCAAGCGCAGAGGCTGTATTTTGGTTGCTCCTAACTGGTGACGTTCCTACACAGCAGCAAACTGCTTCATTGATCGCCGACTGGACGTTACGACGTAAAAAATGTACAGAATGGTGGTCGGGACCACGCGGCGAAACAATAGCTTCCGTTCTACGTTCAATGCCCGAAACAATTACACCCTTGCATAGATTGTCGATCGCGCTCACAATTTTCAATATCAGCAAACAGACGAGAGAAGCTAAAAAGTACGGTGCCATGCCTTATACTTATTGGGAGGTAATTGAAGATATGTTGTGACACATTATAAAAATTTACTGAATAAATAAAAAAAAAAGAATTACTTACAAAATTAATATTGAAGATAATAATAATCGAAATGTTTTCTTTCTAATAAAACACATAATAAAATAAATTGAAACATAAAAATAAAAATAAAAACGTAATTATGTCTCATTTAAAAAATATGAATAAAATTATAGATATAAATAGCAAAAAATATTGATTCAAAATATTAAATTTTCATTTCTAAAAGTACAGTACATGTGATTTCACTTATGAATTTGTATAATTGAGCTAATTATAGCAGAGAAAGAATGATATGGTTTTCTCTATATAAAAACGCATTTCTATTGTAAAAAATTTTTATCAATTGATTATATTGATATTATACATTAATTAACGAAAAATAACATTTACTTTTATTTTAAGTATATCTACGAAGATGGTATGGAATTTCTCGCGACCTTACCAGCAATACTCGGTTTGGTTGCCAAAGGCCAAACGTTGACAAATGTGAGCGGTGATGGCGATTGGGTGCAATTTTTGTTAGATTGCTTAAGAAACGTGAACGAGAGCTTAGACGGCCGAAAATCATCGATTGCGGATTTTCTCAGATTATACATCACTTTAAATGCGTAAATTTTTCAACTTCTCCTGTATAATATAAAAATTTTCATTTTTGTTAAAAATAAATTCGAATGTTAAATATATGTTTAAAAAACAATGAAGCTATAATTATAAAAAGTATTAAGTTATACCTATTTAATAAACTAAATAATACAAAATCATTATAAAAAATAGAAAAATTCATTTCGTGTAAATAGTAACAATAACTGTGAAATTATATCTTTCAATTGAATTAAGTGTAAAAGGAAAAATACAAGAGAATTGAATCTATCTATTTTAATCCTAGTGACGATGATGGCGGAGCTCCGATTGCTCACGTTACGCAAATTTTGGGTTCAACTGATCTCCATATAAATGAGGTATTAGCGAGCACTGTTTTAGCGCACATTGAAGAGCCTAAAAGTGGAACAATGTTGGAGGTAAAACATTAGATTATGAAAAAATTACACATATATATGTAATATATCTAATATAATCATATGATTATTGATTGTTAATCATATGATTGTTATAATAATATATTATAAATATTACCATATATATATATATATAATATATATATGTGTGTGTGTGCGTGTGTATTGTACAGTGGAAAAAATTACAAACAAAAATCAAAAACACTCTTGGCCAAACGTGGACGGAACATGCCTTACAAACCTGCGTGCTGAATTTATTAAGCAGAGAGAAATTGATAGGATATAAGCAAGCTGATTTTTGCGATCCACGATATACCGCACTCCTGCATTACGCCAAGCAACATTTGCCCAATAATTCGGAAGTAAAGGTACAAAAAATTGTGCGAGAAAAAAATATTGATTCTTATAGAAGATACAAGCCATAAAGCTAAAAACTTCACAGCTCTCGGAAGATATTGCACAGATATTAAGAACGGCATTAAGAAGACCGAAAAGGAAGGACATTTATCCAGAACAGAATGCCTTGGCTCCTGTTATTTTTCAGGTAGAACTGCTGTGTTTTTATAGCAGAAAATAAATTTTAGCGTGCAAAAACATTCGATTTGCACATTTTCGTTTGACTGTTATTGTATTTACTATTGAATTTTATTTAATTTATATATAATTATATATTATATATTATCATATATATACATATTTATATATAATTCAGAATAATATAATTTTATATAATTTATAAATTGTCTATTATATCATATTTGAATTATCTAAATTTTTAACATTATTTATAAACATTTACTGCACACACACACAAAGTAAGATTATTTAGAAATTTTGAATTTAGTATAATATAGACTTGTTTTAAGAAAAAAGATAAAGAAAAAAAGATGTAAGACATATGTTTCTATCGTTTCTAAACGCCTTAATTAATGTTTTGATGATTTCTCTACCTAGTATTACGGATTAGAAGACATGAAATTTAATCAGATGATACTTTATATGGCACGGACTCTGGGAGCGATCGCCTCGATTATCTGGACGAAGATTGTGAACGCGCCTATCGAGCACCCGATATCAAGTTGCACTTACAACTATGTAGAATCAGTTTGCGATAACGCAAAGAATCGAAAACGTAGGACACGAAAGTAAATAAAAGCAAAACGCGTATAAAGGCTCACTTGTCAAAGTAAATCGATCTTCGAGCTCAGTGATCTTTATTTCTCAAAGTTTAACTTTAATTAACGTATTGATCATCAATTATTCGTCAACTATTTTCCGCTATCGCGTATGCTTGAAATAAATTGTTTTAAAAACGTCATTTGAAATTATTCCAGGTAGAACACAGAAGTCATAATAATATTCTAATTACATCATCATGATTTGTATTTGTCACATTTACTCAAGAAACAAGTCAACAAAAAATCATAATTAACTTTCATGACGTCAAAGTAAAATCATTTTTGACTTTCTCTTGATGTGAATGTACATTTATTTTTAGTATCAAATAACGTCATAATAATCTATGATATTATGACTTAATTTATGACTCTGTGTTTTACCTGGAATTATATAAATGTAATATATGTAGATACATAATATTTACCTTCAAAACAGATGACTTGGGCAGAGAGAGAAAATTGCATTTTTTTTAATTATCTATTCCTGCGAGATTTTTTAAAATAAAAAGTATGTTGTTGCCACAAAGTCGCCAAAGCATTTTAGAGACACGTACCGACTTCTATACGTCAATCTTAGTACTTTCGTAATAACGCGCGTAAATGCGGTGATAATGCAGGTTTCTCATTTCAGTGCTGACGCAAATAAAAAATATATGGGAAAATAACAGAAACGGTATCTAATGGGGCTACTCCCCGACTGACCCGACTCCTTCTCGACAAGACGGGGACTTTAGGGGCACGCTCGAGTATCGTTGTTAATTCAAAGAAAGAAGAACTCGCCTCAAAAGGACATGGAAGGGGATGTATCGCGAGATACATCAGAGAGTACCTACATTCAAACGCGTGGATCGTTTTTAATACGCGTGCTCGAGCAAGGTCCAATCGACGTCGTACAGATAATCGCGTGTAGAATGGCGTGATACGACGTGTACTCGCGCTTCGAAATTATGACAGACAGAACTGACGGAAGGTCGCCGACGTGAACGCTCCAAAGAAATCTGAGTCGCGCAAACCGAAATTCTGTGTCGTTTTCGCGAACTGAGGACTGTACGGCTGAAGAAATGAGAATCTCTCGACGATCGTAGCGGGATCTGCGTGATTACAGTCTTTCACAAGGTATATCTATAGAATTATATGTTTATCTCGGAAATCATTGAAAACAAAAGGGCGATGTATATTCTTTATGATTTTTCTCTTTACATGTTACGATATTTATCGTATTTATTTTGTTGGAGATATACGAGTGACATATGTGACATAAAAGCGAATAAATGTTTAATTAGAGGTATATCGATTTTGAAACCGAATTTGACAACTTTTGGCATAAAAGTAGAGGACTGATAAAAATCGTGATGATTAAGGATGACATCCAGCTGACAATGACATCAGACATGTCTGAAGGTTAGAAAATCTGTTGTACCGACATATCATAAAAATAATACACGAAATATGAAATCTAGTACAACCCAAGCAGAACAAGTCATTATGATGTCAAAATGATGTCGTAATAATTCCAAAATGATCGTTAAAAGTTATTTTTCAATCATTCCAGATTCATTTTAATGTCATTTGACTTTATCGTGATTATTGTTTTGCTTGGGGAATGACTTTCCATAAGATCTCATGAAGAAATAAAATGAAATTTAGTATAAAATTCAGTAAAAATCTATAAAATAGAGCAATCCTCAATCAACAAATAATCTATAGAATATTGCTAACATAGATTGAATAAGAAATTCTGTAAAAAAAAATGAAAAAAATAAAACCAGTTATGAGTTTTTAAAGAAGACGTATTCTATCAGTGTAATTTAATTTCAATTAACTCATCTTTTTAAAATTCTGGAATTAGAAAAAGATGAAAAGTAATCAATTAAATAAAAATTAAAGTTAATCTACATTGATAGAAATGGGCATTATAGCCATATTTGTATAGAAAGAATAGAAATCCACAATTTAAATACAAATACAATAATAATAATCTTGCTATTTGCCAAAAG
>Ga0157363_1005256_pt1 | contig 12045 bp, 8 predicted proteins | sample AttsexASBM1_FD_111477 | JGI IMG/M metagenome (GOLD analysis project Ga0157363, IMG submission 111477) | Fungus gardens microbial communities from leaf cutter ant in Ribeirão Preto, State of São Paulo, Brazil - Atta sexdens ASBM1 | ecosystem: Host-associated > Fungi > Mycelium > Unclassified ...
AATAATAACAATAATAATAACAATAATAATAGAAACTAAACTTTGTATTAAATTATACAGAATATAACAAAAATTCAATTTCAACAAAAATGGCAAAGGACCATATTCGATCAAGGTGAGTTTAGTGTCTAATAATATATTGTGTGAATTTTTAATTCAAACAAACTGTGCGCCGATTATTTATTTGTCGATTTATTTTTCACTTACAATTTTATTTACACCTGAAAAAGATATTTTTTGTACATATATTAGTTATTGTAATTAATCACAATAATAGTGGAATTGGTAAGACGCTCGCACGGAATTCGAGAGATCCTTAAGGTGATATTTTTCGCAATAAATTATTTATAGTACTTTAAAGATGCTTATTAATATTAATAATAATATATAAATTGCTTATATCAATTTAATTTATAGTATTTCGTACTTTAGCTTCAGTCAATAAAATCATCACACAGTTTCGAATTGAAAATTGTAAAAATTTTACACAATATATTATTAGGCACTAATGGCCTGACCGAAAATGGCTCTCTTTATTCATGATAAACATTTCTCGTCCATTTTTCATTAATAATAATTTTATTAATAATCTAAAATGTATTTAATATAAATGTATTTAACGATTTTTTTAAAAATAAGAAAATTTTAAAGCAACGATGTGGCAGTAATGTCTTATGCGTGATAGATTTTCTTTCCCCTTTCTATATATGAATTAAATTAATAATAAATAAATTATAAAAAATGAATCAATAAAAATTCTCTCATGTAGAGTACTGACCGAAATAACGCAAAATCGACCGGTTCACTCATGTGATCTCACCGTCGCCGCTCCTGGGATGAAGCTGAAATTATTTTTTCCGATATATGAAAAAAAAATCGATCAGAAAATACCATGCTGTGACATAGAAGGGCGAATTAAATTTCCGAGTAACCCATATACCGGCGTAAAATAAGGTCGGTGTTCCGGTAGCGCTCCTCTGCAGAGACGAAGATCCGCGCTTGCAACCAGCTGAAGTTTTAACTGCGTCGAGTTACAACGGGGATGCCTTTATAAGAACACGGAAGTTTCGTTCGCGCGAGTGGAGCTTTCCTGCGGGGGTGGCGGAACGCAGAGAGGGGCAGCTTTGTGTCTGACTCCGCGAGGGTTTCCGATTTTATTCTTCTCCCCCGCGGAAAGAGCTGCTGTAAATTAAAAAGAAGAAATGCCATTTGTGTTCGGAAGCGGTTTTAAGTATTTCAAGTCATGGAAATACGAAAAGACATTATTTGAAAATCATGAGAGACTACCATTCATCTTCATTCGCCAGAGAGAGAGAAAGAGAGAGAGGTGGGGGGAGGGGGGAATGAGAAAAAAGATGGGTGAGAGAAATTATAGAAACTGCTATAAATTAAAACAGTGAAAAATATTTGTTCAAAAATGATATTGTAAACAGCTGTATTTGTGGAACTAACTGTAAAAATAGTAGGCGTTATTTAAAAACCGTGAAAGTGATATACTAATCAGTTACGTTTTCCGGGGGAAACTAACATAAATCACGAGACACGTACGATGTTTAGAACCGTTAAATTCTTCCTATAACAAGAGAATATGTAGCCAATATTTCTGAAACTTGCAAAGAAATAACTTGAGACCTTTCGACAGTATTTAATACGAATGCTAGCGATTTACTGGAGTCCCATCGGCGAAACCCCGACTAATCTTTTGCAAAGTTTTCACAAATCTTAAATGAGAATTGTGTGTGTATATAGTTTTCGTTTATCGGTGTTACTCTAGCATGCCAGGTTTTTTCTAATGCTGTTTCCATTATTTATAATCTTTTATTAATAAATATATACATACTTGGTCTGTTCTTTCTGTATTTAGCATTTCAATTGAAAAAAATTCTTTATAATATGTTACTTGTTATGAAAATTACATTGAATAAATGATTTGCTGAAGTATCTAAAAATTTAGTTACACAAAACAACTTTACTATACGCAAGTAATAATTACTTGTTTCAAGTATTTTAAAAATGTATCCGCAATCCTATATCTTAAGTTCGTCACAAGCATCACATTTATTTAAAATATATTCTGAATCCTAGTAAGTTTAATATTTTAATCAAAATTATTAAATTAAAACAAAAATTTAAAAATTTGTTTCTTATATAAAGTGATTTCTTCAATCAATTTTATAATATTTTTTAAAAGAAAATAAATTCTTATTTTGAATATATAATAATAATGAATTTTTCTAAAATTTGTAATAAGTTGAAGATAATCATTGCTTTACTAAAAAAAAAGAAAATAAAGTGAGTAATTACTTTTCTTAACAATAGAATAATTTTTTTTGTTTGTAAATATAGATCTGAAAACAATTTTGTTGATCAAAATGTAATTATTTTATGTAGGACGCTCAAATTAATTGCTGGAATGTTTCTGCTCATTATAGTTGAGTTTTCTAATTATATTGATGTTTTAACGAAATTCTTTTCAGAATTGATCTAAATTTTCAAATATTTTAGAGCAAACTCGTTCTTTCCGTATACAAACAATCGAATTGAGTACCATACCATAATACAAGGCGTCAAGAAAATTTCCTACCGCAATGCAAGAGCATTCGGAGCAAAGTGTTTCTTTCTATGTATTTTTCCACAGTTTTCATAGTGACGGTACCTGTCCGATTGCTTTTGTAACTCAAGCTTTGACAGGCTTGACTAGTCGAAGTCAAAAATAAGCCGTCTGTCGTTGCATCATCAGTGATTCCGCGCTTCCGGGACCGCGGCTTAGATTCGGTTCCTCCCTCTTCCTCCTCTCCGTTCACGCGAAAGTGTCGGCATGAGTTCATTAGCCGCGCCGCCGCCGTTGCAGGGACGGCAGTGGTAGAACCGAGTGCTCCTCGTACTTCTTCGACGGTACAATCGATGCCGAAATAGAGTGTTGTAACTAGTAGACGCCGATACAGCGCTGACCATCACCGTGTCGATGACCCGGTGGAGGCGTGCCAACCACCATCCTGCCCGATCCGCGGGGGCCTTCTCGCCCATCTTTCTCCCTTGCCTCCGTTCTTCTTTCCGCGTTTTTCGCCTTTGCTTTTTTGCGAAATTTTCACGGAAGATCAGAGATCCTTACGGGAAATGCATTATCATTGTCGCCGTCGATCGTCGATCGTCCTCACGCGCGACGTCAAGTCGAATTTTACACGAAAGCGATCGACCATCGCTTTTCAACGGCGTGGTTTTCACGTGGTCGCGAGCAAATCGATTCCCGGGACGGAGGCGGCAGATCGGATTCTGCGCCCTTTTCCCTTTTGCTTCTCCTCCCCCCGCCCTTCCGCGTCCCTTTCACCCTCTTGCGTCGCGCGCCGTTCTTCCACCACCTTCCTGTCGTCCCGTAGACGTGAAGATATTTACGGCGAATTATACGATTCAGCTTTTTTTTTACGCGGATGATTCGCGGCATCGGTTTGATCGAAGGAGCGGGGAAGAAGAGAAGAGGAGGGTGGCAAACGCGGATTTTTATGTTTTCTTCAGCAATTTATACATCGTGGAAAAATTTAAGCGATCGATCGGGCTAGTTTCTCTCTCTCTCTCTCTCTCTCTCTCTCTTCCTCTTCTCTTCATCTCGCGGAACGTCATGGACCTGCAGCCTACATGCGCGAATAATAACCTCTGGCCGCGTGACTCGTTATGTAACCCCGTTTGCTAGGTCTGGTGGATTGATAAAGATAAGCGGGTCGCACGAACTTTTGGACCAATTGGTTGATTGTCCAAGCTCAGTTACCTTTCCCCGATGAATACGATCGATTACATAAGTCATGACTTGACGAAGAGCTCCGTTTTAGAAATTCGATACGATAACGTAAAATAATCCTAATGAATATTAAATAAATAAAAAAATATTATATTTGAATAAATGCGAAATTTTTATAATTCACTCTCACATTTTCGAAAACAGGAGGGAGAAGAGATCGGTGATAAAAAGTTTAGCATTAGAAATAATTATGATATGATAAATCATTACGTTTCGGTAGTTATTTATTTTTCGATAATTTTCTTGAATGTTTCTGTTGCTCATATGAAGCATAGAATTCTGTCAAACTTTCAGTTATATATCGAGGACATAATGACTAATTTCGTTAATTTCTTTTCCAGGTTTACTATGCGAAGAAGAAGAGAAGAGCACAGCAGATGCAAGGGGAAGATGGTTCGCATAAGAAGGAGAGGAAACTCTACAACGATGGTTGGGATGACGATAATCACGATTATATCATCAAGAATGGGGAAAAGTTCCTCGATCGATACGAGATCGATTCTTTAATAGGTAAGACGAAAGAAGACAAGCAATATCGAGTTAATTGTATTTATCGAACAAATATAATATCGCTATGGTTTTCCGATGATATAATCGATAATTTTTATTTCTCGAATATATTTTTTAAATACGTAATCAATAATATGTTATTTTTAACAACTGTTGTTTAAAAATATTACATTTATTCAAATTGATTTTATTTATTCGAATTGAATTTATTTTACTTATTCGATGTATTTATACGTTTTCTGTTTACAGGTAAAGGCAGTTTTGGCCAAGTAGTGAAAGCATTTGACCACGAAGAGCAAACGCAAGTGGCAATAAAAATCATCAAGAACAAGAAGCCTTTTCTTAATCAAGCGCAAATCGAAGTTAGGCTATTGGAAATGATGAATAGAGCGGATACCGACAACAAGTATTATATAGGTGCGTCAGTATAAACTATAGTTAAGAGATATCGCGCGACGTGACGTCTAACACCTTCTCTCTTTTTGATTACAGTTAAACTGAAGAGGCATTTTATGTGGCGAAATCACTTATGTCTGGTATTCGAACTGCTATCGTATAATCTATATGACCTACTTAGAAATACGAATTTCCGAGGAGTGTCATTGAACTTGACAAGAAAGTTTGCACAGCAACTGTGTACTGCCCTCTTGTTCCTGTCTACGCCGGAATTGAACATCATTCACTGTGATCTGAAACCTGAAAACATCCTTTTGTGCAATCCCAAACGAAGTGCGATAAAAATAGTCGACTTCGGTAGCTCGTGTCAACTTGGACAAAGAGTGGGTGTCTTAGAAAGAGCTAATTAGCGCACATTCTCTTTTGATCTGTCGGTCCTTTTCACTTGTCTTTCTTCTTTTCTTTTTGCGTTTGCAGATATATCAGTATATCCAGTCCAGGTTCTACAGATCTCCGGAAGTCTTGTTAGGAATACCTTATGACCTCGCGATAGACATGTGGAGTCTGGGATGTATTTTAGTAGAAATGCACACGGGAGAACCTCTATTTAGTGGGGCCAATGAGGTAAAGACCGACCATTATACAAATTGTTTTTAATTATGTTGAATTTGTAGCTCTCGATAATTAATTACTAGTACGAGACGCTACCGTATTAAGATACATTTATATGGCAAAAAGTTTATCTGATTGGAAAGTGCATGTTACGTGCGATATAATGTAGATTTCTGCAACATAAGGAATTTCTTATGATTTGCAGGTCGATCAAATGAACAAAATCGTAGAAGTACTAGGAATGCCACCGAAACATATACTGGACCAAGCGCACAAAGCGCGGAAGTACTTTGACAAAGTCTCCACGGATGGCTCGTACGTGCTGAAAAAATCCAAGGACGGTAAAAAATACAAACCTCCCGGCACGAGGCGCTTACACGATATTTTAGGTGTCGAAAGCGGTGGCCCCGGCGGTAGGAGAATGGGGGAACCAGGCCATTCGATGTCCGATTATCTCAAGTTTAAGGACCTAATTGTACGGATGTTGGATTTCGATCCGAAGACACGGGTAACGCCGTATTACGCACTTCAGCACAACTTCTTTAAGAGGACAGCCGATGAGGGGACCAACACGAACGTCGCTGCTGCCAATAGCGCGAGCACGAGTCCGGCAGTGGTGTCGATGAGCCAGGATCATGGTAAGTCCGATTAACCATTTAGCCGTCATCTCATTTTGCCGAATCACTGTGTAACATAGAGGAGAGAAGTACCGAATACGCATTTATGTGCTTCACATCTGAGTTTCTTCGAAGCTGACAGGTTTTCAATGTTGAATTGTCTCATCCATGCCCACGCCGTGTAATTCCGTGTCGCACGGTTATCACAATTCAAATAACTATAGCTGAAGTTGAAAACGTGTCAGGTTTGCATTATGTCACAATAACTGTACCTTAAACGATTAATTGCAGCGAGAAATATGATCTTACTATCAAAGTATGGCTCTATGTCGCTTGATTTCATTCATCATTCATTATTAATATTATATTTGATTACTTCACCTAATGATACGTTTAATCCATAGTTTCCTCTGAATCGGTCTTCTCAGCAAATGGGTACCGCTATAGAAAGAAAAGTCATGACTTTTTTTCATTATTCACTATTTATATAGATAGTTTTCTATAAATGTAATAATTAAGAGGCAGGTTAATATTTATAATTGCATTCACATGTTCTGTTCAGGCTACAATAGATTACTTGAGAGCTTACAGGAATTACCAACGTTTGAAATCGTTTTTGCGAACGATTTAAAAGAGAAAAGATGCATTTGATCATGGCTAATGATATCTCTGAGCTGTTATTGACTATCTTTGAATAATTGAACATAAGGTAGATATAAACAGAAACTCAAGACGGACAGTTCTATTGAGAGTTTAGGAAGGTTTTGATTTGTGCAGAAAATAAGAAATTCTTCATCTTTTTTTACAATCTCTTAAATGGATATATTTTTAATATATTTTTATGTCTGTGTTATATTTTTCTTAAAAACTGTGATTATCGAGTAATTATCATAAGTGACATCTAGATGATATATTTGCTCTGTACTGATAAAGGTTAATTATGCTGTGAAATACGTACATTTGTGATTCCGCGAACAACATAATCCCCCTTTTTTAATGATATCTTTTATTTTCTGCGCAAACTAAACGATACTTGTTGTTGCCCGTAGATATGATGGGGGGACAATACGTGGCTCGATGACTGTCGTATCCGCGGGGCGGCGACGACCTGTCCTAGGCCCCAACCCTAATCTTACTTACTAACATAAGTAAGTTCTGTATCTAACAAACAATCCTATACACGCTAAAAAACTAACGATGTCCCTAATAAATCATATCCTGGCCTCGAATGTATTGCGCGAAGCTTTGCTTGCTTGAAGGTATTCCCTTTTGGGACACGGATTGATATTGCTAGCCCGTGCCTCCTTATTTTATCGACACGATGTATTAATACACGATGTATGACTAATGTCTACTGTGAGGCCAATTATTCATTATAACACGAGACTGTCCTTTTTGATGAATATATTTTAGAACATAAGGACAAAAAAGAAAAAAGAAAATAGCATCATGTCACTGCTGGAATATGTTTTCTTTTATCGTTTTTCGTGTTGTTTTCTGTGATTAAAAATAACAAATTGTTTTACACGAATGTTGTCCGGGATGATTACTGCAGAACATATTCCAACTAAAAGTATTGCATCTGTGTTAAGCGAATTTCTGTTTTGTAGAAAAGTCTCTCACATCATTGTCTTCTAGTTTTTTTGTGCATGCTTTAGCTGCTTGCATCATGCACTTTATACAAGTGCAATGCTGTAAATGGGACATGAAGTTGTAACGTTTCTGTGAAATAAGTCTTGTCCATATCAGTAATATATATATATATATATATACATATATGCATTTACTATTATTATCCCTCTTTCTTAAGTTTGCTAATGTAAAACCCCAATTGCACATTAACTTATTATCTGTATAATTAAGAGAAGATTGTGATGCAAATCGATAACGCGATTAATATGCCGATAAATAATTGAATATAATTACTTGAATAATTTTGGCGAATCATTCTACAAATATACACTTTGCAGCAAATAAAATGCATAGAAACTTTGTGTAGAAATTAAGATCAATAATTTCATAATTAATCGCGTGTCAAATATTTATCCAATTAGCTTATATAAATTTATGGGAATGGGAAAAAAATAATATTCGATATTTATTTAAAATTTAAAGAATGTATCGTTACGCTCTTACGAATGTGCGTGAAAAAAAAAACGGTAGTGGTGAAGATTATTGCCTGCAAATGTCCCTGTAGACGTTTGAAATTTTATTTATCTTTATTCCCATATTAGTGATTATTCGATTGTAAGAGCTAGAACGGTTTTCGTGGATGATTATGTCATTAGTGTGTGTATATATATATATATATATATATATATATATATATATATATATATATCTTTATATTGCGAGAAAATGCTATTTTATTTCCTTTACTGATTTTTTTCTTTTCGATGTCCCAGGACTGGTAACCATGTCGGGACAGGGCAGCAGCAGCAGTAGCGGCGGCGGCAGTCTGCAGCAGATGCAAGCATCAAGTCTCCCTGGTGGTGGCTACCAGCCCATGGACTGTGAGTCCTCGCCCCGTCACACGGGCAGTCGGCGTGCCATAACAACGGGCTACCCATCAACGTCGGCCACTGGGGTGCCCACGTCCGCCCCTATGTCCATGCAATCCATGGACAGTTCCCTGATACAGAGCTCTCTTGGATCGTACAATAGCCTAATTATTCCTGGTATACCCCATCTGCCTGCGATGATGACCTCACCAATGATTCAGCAGCAGAACTTCTACAACTACGGCTACTCGTCTACTGATACACACGGTATGGTTAGACAGCCGTCAACGGTGTCGTCCGGTAACCAGAGAGATCCAGAGAGAGAAGATAGCCCAATGGTCGGGGTATGCGTCCAACAGAGCCCAGTCGCTATCCACTAAAGTAGCAGGAGGGGCAACTGACAGTGGACAATACAGCTTGTCGCGAACGCAAAACCGTGAAGAAAATGAGTACTAATTTATCGAGACGGCATGCCTTGAATGATGGTATCATGGCATTGACGAGAAAACGGTAAAAGAACGGAAAAATGGCATGTAAATATCTTGAAAGTCGTTCCCCGATGCTGCTTTCTCATCATAGAGTCAAAAGGAAACAAAAAGAAAAAAATCACGGTGTCGCGATTAGCCTCAACTTCGGCAGTGAATTCAAGAAATTTTTCGGACACGTTGGTTTGGCTGAATAATTCTGAAAAATATAAACGAAATTTCCCGGAAAATCCAAGACATAACCACAAGTCACAAAGCCCAAATCTCTCTGTATATCAAGAGATCATAGAAACAAAAAAATATATCCTAAGCTCGGCGGCGTTAACGACTGTATGAAAAATCCAACGAGTAGAAGAGAATGCGATGGAAGGAAAAAGAGAGGAAGGAATGAGAGGAAATTTCTATTTCTGTTATGTTGCTGAATTTTCATATTTTTTATCAAGCTGACTGGTCCTATGTTGAAAGTGGGCATATGTGTCTAACACAGAAGATTGACGAAAGCTTCGAGCATGGACAGACAGTAATGGTCTAGTGAGGATGAACCCAGCTGGCCTCTCGGGTCCTGCCCGATTTCCACAGACACTCTTAGCAGTTTTTTTTAGCAAAAATGGCTAAGCGGAAAACTTTCGGCAACCAAACTGTGTGGCCTAGAGAGCGAAAAAGTGATAATTACTATTATTACCGCGTAAAAAAAGAAGGAAAAGTAAGAATTACCAATGTAAGCATGTACTCAAATAGAGTTTTATACACAATGTCACGAATGTAAACGGTTTAGCAAGTACTTGCGAGCAAACAGTCGCGTCGACTGCTAGTTATTTGTACAATACACTTAGGTGAATGATAAGAGTGCAGCTTTAGGGTTTAGCTTTTAAGTGTGAGGAGGTAAAACACACACAAACATTATAAACTCGAATCTTTTATTTACTTTAATGGAAGACAAGGATGTTGCAAACGTCAGTTTGTTGTTGAACAAGGACTTTAAACAAACGAGGTTTGCGCGGCTTAACAACAATACATATTTATACATTTAAAAAGCAGTAATAAGAAAGTTAAAAAGCAGCATACACGTAAGATCGAGATCAAGAATGGTATAATCATACAAAGAACTTAGATACTTTATAATAAACAATACGCGCATACTCGCATACACATGTTTCCAACGCCAATCGTCATTGATTTTTGCCGTTTTGCCCCGATGGTCGCTGCGCTTATGCCATTCGCACCAATCGTAATGTAGCCTCTTTATTTATATAGAAGACTCTACTTTTTTTTTATTCGGCCAAATTTTTTAAATCTCAATTAAAAAATGTGATTGTTTTTTATCATTTATGTATTGTATTAAGACTAGATGACGAAAAATAGAAACTAATAATTTCTTTCTTATTACCATCAATCATATTTTGTCATGAAACTACCAATTGTAAGTGTAGTATAGTACCTGAAGGCAGACCATGAAAATGCAACCATAATCCCTATACCACCCAGATGTTACAAAAGAAAAAAAATACGACTAATAGAAAATAATAATGATATATGCTGTAAAGAGAAAGAAATCTTAAAGAATTATGCATGTTGCTTTTCTGTAATCACGATAGCAAAATATGGAAATACCAAGTCTGTTTATAAGGTATATTTTATATATTTGCGGCTTTTTATACTCTTCCATACAAAAAGAAGATGACACATGAACGGAGACTTTAAGATTTGAAGAATAATTTATCTGTATTATGTCATTTATTATATTATATATAGGGCAATGGTGTGTAATAAATTTTTTTCTTGTTGACGGATCTTTACTGATTTATTAAACTTTACTTAAATTATTTTAAGATGTTCTACATCTAATTTTAATTGTCTTTTTGTAGTCTCCGATAAATGAAGCTACATGTATAATTCTCAATATAACCGTCATCTTTAATGTTTTAATTGCGATATTTTTTTTGTACGAAAATTTTAATGCGTAAATATAAAGCAGCGGCAAAGCAATTTCGTCTGCATGACTGCGACTGTTGTCAAAAGAGCTTGGCCAAAAAAAAAAGGTATTAGACGACCAAGAGAATTCTTACAATGTATATATATTTTCTGGAAAAATAACGAGTCTCACTGTGAAATTTAGATTTGAATTCTTGTTGTATTAGTTGTAAATATATGAGAAATATAAGATACTTTCGAGTAGCTGAGAAAAGTCTAACGTTTCACAAGCCATTCGATCTGCTAAGAATCATTTTATTCGTGCGGCCTTTCGAATGATTTGTATATTTTTATACACCTGCAATACAAGAACATTTGCAGATACGATTTAATGAGATATACACGAGACATTCTATATTGCAACTCAGATGTTGAAGTTTGTTATACTCGAATTTATAATAAGTTACCGAACGAAAACAAATTTTCTAACAGTATCTAATAATATACAAATCACCAACGGATAAATAGGAATATGAAGCCCACTGACACTTGTATCATAAATGTTTTTATATCGCATTGAGATTTACGGCAATCGGTGCTTAAGATACATTAAATTTCAAGAGTCGTAATGAGTCTGTGTTGTGATTAGATAGCTCGAAAGCAATGCTTAAAATAGATAGATTCACTATGACATAAATAAAACCTAATGAGAGAAGAGAAGCAGCTCTCCGAAAAATCATCTAAAAGAAAGAAAGAAGAAACGTAAAACGGGATATGTCGCACCTTACCTCAATAACCTTTTTGATAATTTCCGCAGTTGAAGTTGTACAGAATATGATTTGTTAGGTGTAGAGAGATTAAATGGCGGGACGTTTAGGATTTTCTGTGATAAATTCTAGGCGTCCTCGCAAATAATACCTTGTTGAACGGCAAAAATCAGTACGCTCTATAAATATAGACAATGTACGATGTATATACATATATATATGTAAAGAAAATATATGTATGTAATATATAATATATATAATATTACATGTATATATTATATATTATACATATATATTATATATAACATATATGTATATGTATGTATATATATATATATATATATATATATATATATATATATATATATTGTGTGCCCTCTTCTGATTTTATCTTTTTATACGCTGTGCTCACTCTTCCCACAAAAAACGGTGTTCACAATATTCTCACAGAGA
>Ga0157363_1005257_pt1 | contig 12040 bp, 9 predicted proteins | sample AttsexASBM1_FD_111477 | JGI IMG/M metagenome (GOLD analysis project Ga0157363, IMG submission 111477) | Fungus gardens microbial communities from leaf cutter ant in Ribeirão Preto, State of São Paulo, Brazil - Atta sexdens ASBM1 | ecosystem: Host-associated > Fungi > Mycelium > Unclassified ...
ACGATTCGATTACACGATACGACAAATGCCCAGCATTACGAAGGCGCCGACGCGCTACGTCATTTCCGCGTCATTACGTCAGCAACAGAACTGGAAGAGAGAACGGGTTCAGTGAATACGGCATCAGTGTCTTGCGGTAACATGGTGTATTAAAAAGCAACGACAATATGTACAATAAAATCTAAACGTTAAATAGAATCTGGATGAACAATATCAACGATCATTTAAAACTCGCAAGGGCAGTAACATTTAAGAACGCCTCGGTGTGATGTTTCAAGTAAAAGCTACATCGTTTTAATCAACAATGTCGAAAGAGAGTCAGTAGTCAGCGATTCGACTTCGTGAGCACTCGACGCGACGGAGACGAGGTCGGATTTGGCGATAAACTGCTCTCGGAGTTAGTCACTGATCCAGTCTTGCACAAATGTCATTAAGAAATAGACACTTTTGATCGCGAAAATTCATTGGTCGTACAGTCGCAACCTGATCTCCATCGAGCTCGAGTAATCCCGAAGCGATTCTTGGATGCATAGATGCTGGGGAACATCGAAGACGATCGACGATTGACGTCGGTGCCTGGAAGAAGATTCACAAACAGTCGGGAGTTTCAGGCCAGGACGCAGCCTACCTGAGAAGTCTTGCGATTCCTCCGCGGTGGTGGCACTGGTGGAGGATTCAACAGGTTCTCGCCCTTCGGTGGGAGTGGCGGTTTGCTTCTGCTTGCGTTGGCGGTTAGGATCCTTCTACGGACGTGGCCCTTCCGCTTCGGATGCTTGTGATTCATGTCGTCGCAGGCCTCGCAGAAGTTCTCGTTGCACGTGTCGCAACGCGCGAACACGTTCTCGGTGCCGCACAGAGCGCACTTACCAGCATTCGATTGGGGCATCGAGGGTTTCTGGGCTTGCGGTCGGGTCGGAAACTCGATGATCTCGTAGTCGGGGTCTCCACAATCCCCGGAGAGCGACGGTGGCGGGATTTTCGGAGGCGTCGGGGGCCGACGATGTTGCTGCTCTGCTTGCTGCTGCTGCGCCTTTTTTTATCGAAGAAATGTATTTACTTTCGAGATCAATATTATGCGTGTATCGATATATAAACAGATTAATGGTACTCTCTGAAACTTTTAGAGTAAGATACCAAAAACTTTAGAGAATAAGATTAAATAAAATATATTATAAAATTAATTATTTTGACAAATATATATAAATATCTTTTTATTTTTTATAAGAGGTATAAAATTAAGAATTAAAATTAAAGAAAAGAAACTTACCATAACCCAATGAGGCATGGATCTTGCCATTCGCAACTTGGTGGATGGATTCGATATGGCCATTGGTCGCCATTTTTCAGCTCCCGGGTTCTATGCAATAACAATAGAATGTTATTATTTTCCTTTTTAAGAATCATAATGATTTGTTTCAGAAACACGTAAGAGGCATTGGTGCATCTCCGTCATGCTTATTATTCAAATGTTGCACTTATAACGACCTTTGATATGAAATTCTATTTAGAATTGTAAAATTGTTTTATATATAAGATGTGTGTGTGTGTGTGTGTGTGTGTGTGTGTGTGTGTGTATGTGTGCGTGCGCGCGCGCGCGCGCATGTGTGTATTATATAATAAAATTATTATAATTACAGTTAAGTTAGATAAAAAGTTACATCTAGCAGTGGTAATCATATTCAGCGCGGAAACAACGCTTCGTTAAACCGAAGTATCAAAAGTCTAAGTAATTTCAAAGAGCTGGCAGTTTCCAACTGCCATAACTTGTGCCAAGTGTGAATTGATGTCATCGCACCTTGGGTTTGCGAGTTCGAAGCCTAAATAATTTCAACGTCGTATAATCGAGATTGTACAAGTGGGCATCGCCGCGGGAAAGCGTGACGTCAGAACGATGCTCCACCGCCGGAAGCTGGACTGTCCGGATCTATTTTTGCGATCGAGAAAAAGCGTGTTCCGCGTCTAGAAATAAAATCGAGCCGCGTGCCGCGTGACATTTTTTGGCGCGGGTGACGACGATAATATTTTTCTTCCTATGTGAAATATCGAATGTAATTGAATTTAATTTAATGAAGATATTTTAGATCACAGCTTTAGATGAAGAACGTAATTGATGAAAGAGCATATGACCTAAATAAATCGGAAATATCTGATATATCCAGAAATTCCTGACATATCTTGTTTATCTATTATTACAGATCACTAGTTCTCTGTCCACTCGTCTTATCCTATCTTTTTATCGGATCGCAGTAGTTTGTCGATTAATTGAAGATATCCGTATGACGTTAACGAGACAGCGAAAATAAACGTAGCCGCAGGGTGAAAAGCTTTCGTTCGAGAGCCGCGACGAAACGAGAATTAGTTTCTTGAATTAGATTTGATCGTATCTTTAGAACGTTCACTTTTCTGTTCTTCTTGTAGCAAGAACTTTTTTCTATTTTTGTTTCTATTTTATACAAGAAAATCCGCAATAAAACCATGAAAATATATACGGAAATTATAATTTATAATTTTCTCATTAAGATTATGATAACATCAGAGTATCGAAAGAGAATTTATTTAATGACAATTTATTTAATGAAATTAAATTATACGCAGCATGTATTATTTATTCAATTTATTTATTGTTAAATCTTTTTTTTTTGCATCTCTTTTATCTACTAAGTATTTCATCTCAAAACGTGACAGGCTAAAAGAAAGAACCCGAAATGTAAATCGAGCGTAAAACTATTTCTCGTAGAGATTGCATACGACTGTGCAAGCTGGAAATCATCCAACTTCTAGTTTATCGGGGAGAATTTCTGTTCGCGAACTTCTTTCACGCGTAGACATGTCGCGCATTTTATTCATGTTTGGAGTTTAGATGGCTTAGTTGCTAGACCATCAGATGCAATTTTAAGATCCGATTATGCTTTCGTTACACTTCCAGCAACGATGCGCGATATTGTATAATTACAGAATAATTAGACAATGGTTAGCGAGAGACGCAATCCGGAAAGGGATCTCGAACCGGAAGTAACTGTCACAGTGGGAGTATAAAGTTACAAGTTACAGATAACACGCACGCGCTAATTCGCAAGTCTAACTTTCCGCATAGCACTAGTGTGAGAAAGGAAGCCTGCTTTATCTTTCGTTATTCCAATAGTCGCTGGTACCCGCATAGGATGCCTACGCGAATACGGTGCTATGAGACTAGCAAAGCGAAGCAATGATATGGATTTTAGACCGTGCAATAAATAATTATCTCGAGATGCGAATTTTCGTTTTCTCTAATTAAATCGAGACATTTAGCAGTTGAAATTTGAAGAATCTCAAATTTAAGAGTCTCTTCTTTGTTCCCATAAAACATTTACGTAAATCTATTGAATATTTATTATATCATAATTAAAAATCGCGCTTAACAACCAAATTTCTAATTATATTTTTGTTTATGTATCGTTAAGAATAAAATTATTTATGCTTTTTAAAAACAAAGAATAATATTAATATACTGCCTTTTACGACATGATTGCGTCAAAGATGTTTTCTATTAAATTCTCAAGAGATGTAAAGTAATTTGACTCATCTCTTAAATTAGAAAATGAGCACTATTAAATTGATACTACTATCGACATTGTGCTTTAAGAACGAAGTTAAATGCACGCGCTGTGTGCACTCCAAGTCGATGCACCATGCTCCGATTTAGACAACGTATTTAGACTCCGTATCCACGACAGTCGTAACGTTACAGATTGATTTTGTGGATCACGTCGATAAAACACTGAAATCTTCGACCAACAATGGTTAATAATTAGCCAACAATGCTATTCTATTAACGGTGTTTTGTTCAGAACATTCATTATTATTATCGAAAAAATCATTCTTTGTGATGCGATTTTACATTTTTTATCATCCAAAATGTGTGAAATTATGTTATGTCCTCAATTATTTTTCTTTTTTTTAAATAAGAGAAGGACAAATGGCGTCAGCCATTGTACTGAATATCGTTACGGAAGTCCAAGAGGCGGAAGATGCACCGGAGGTTGCACTCAATGGAACGAATATCGACACTCACGTTCATGTGGGACACCTCGCCGGGGTTGACTTTTCCGGTTTTTCTCGGGAACTGGTCCACACGATACTGGGCCTTGTCTCTGGTGTCGGCTTGAACGGCGCTGCTCGTTCGTGGGCAGTCGTTGCATCGCCGCCGAAATCTATTTCTGTAACGCCGTGTCTGCTGGACCGTTGCCACCGTTCCTCCTTGGTCTCCCCGTTTGCGTAAATATATCGCGATGCTCGCTATGTACGTGCAGCTTAGATGTTAGAACTGGTATCGCTTTAGGAACTACAATTACGTCCATTTTGTTCCGAGCGAAAACAATAGCCATTCTTTTCTTCAGTTCTTCAAATAAATGAATATTTGGGTGAAGTATTTACAGCACTTCTTGGTTTCCAATATCTCAAGTATTAAAATTTGAATTAAAATTAGAGAAATTTTTTAAGAATCAATTTTTTAAATAAGAACAATGATAATGAAAGGAAATGTCTATGTGAGCCAACACAAGATATTTGTGTGTAATAATACATATATTTAAATACGTTTCGATTCTAATATTGAGTCCTCTTCAATATAAAAATGTTGATAGCTATCTATATAGAAATAAAAAAATAATGTTTAAATTTTTAATATATTTCCTTACATTATCATTTGTGTTAAGTTTATCTATGGATATATTGTTTTTTTAAATAGAGTTATTATCTCAGAAATAAAAAAAAATTTTATCAGAAGAAAATAAAATTTATATATAGCTATATCTATCTCGCTCTATCAGATAATGGCTATTCTCTTTTTGAATGGGCAGACATTCGATATGAAATATTTGTGTACGCTCTAAAAAACTTTTAGAGTGAACTGTTTAAACTTTAAAGAGTGAAATCTTACTTTTCAAGATTGAAATTTGAATTACTCTTTTTTAAGATTGATTCAATTTTCTCTTTAAAATGAGAGAGCTTTAAAAACCATATAGAGAGCAGTTTCTCTTCATTCTTAATATTTTTATAGTATAAGTTCGTTTATATCTCCATTTATAAAAACAAGTTTATATTCAGTATTAATAGAAAACAAAGAGTTAATGAATCTTTATTATCCGAACCATACGGTCAGAATTATCTTGTCTGACATATTCGGTTATAAATGGAGTTCTATTTTATTATATTTTTTATTATTAAAATCCGAGAGAGAGAGAGAGAAAGAAAGAGAGAGAGAGAATTAAAAATTCAAAGAAGTTTTAAGATTAACTTTTATAAATAACATTTTTATCTTTGAAAAATTATTTAAAAAACTTTGCTAAAAAAGGAAAAGAGAAAAGAAATTTAAGCTAAGTCTGTCTCGTTTCGAGCAAAAGTAAGTAAGTCGCTCTTTCTTTACTTCTCTAAACAAGCAATATAAAGTGTTTGTAGCTCTATTCTTGAGTTCCAATCCTACATATTTCAGACAGAAATTAACATTAAAAATAAGCTTCCTTAAGAATAAGATTAAAGTTATTTTAAAAATTAAAGAAGTAGAAAGGAAGAAACTTGCTGATGTGTAATATCAGGAAATCTATAATTATGTTAACCGCGTGGAATATATTAACGTGGAATGCCAATGTGACATTAGTCGAAGTTGACCGGTCGCAGTTGACTCATGTTCAATCCGTAAATTTACATGGTAAATTTGTTGGCACACCCTGCTATCACCATGGACATTTACATTTGACGTGAGATTGTCATTACACAAAAGTAGGTACCTATTATTTGCATATTATATTCTAATAAGATGATAAGATACAATTCCACTGATTCTATTAAGCTACATGATTTCTTAATTGACACTCTGTATTGCTATTGCTTATTATCTTTTAGCCTTACGAGGCATGTGCACGGAAATGAGCTCAATGCAATGAAACGTTAGAACTAAATAGAGTATAACTGAGCATAAACTTCTGGTAACGGTCAATATGTAATCTGTTGTTGCCATTATTGCATTATTGCTTCTCTCTCTCTCTCTCTCTCTCTCTCTCTCTGTCTCTTCTCTTTCAATAAATCGCTTCCCACGTATGCGACATTCACGCGTCCATGTGGGCGCGCACACGCACTTTTACCCCCGCATCGATCTTGTACTTTCTGCCTAGAAATGGTGACTCTGAGAAAGCGAGTGATACAAGAAACACTTTTAATGTATGACACAAAACAGCGACTTTTACAAAAATTCACGATCCATAATTCAGTTGCGTTAATAAACTCGCTCTATCCACAATTCTATTAGCAGCTTCATTATCTATATACATAACCGGTCCTTGTAGCTATATATTTGTTGCAACATCTGTCGGATCGTCGTGCTAGGTCACTACATTAAGTCATTACATGCAGTTGTGGCATAATTATGAGATAACGTACAACAAATAAATTATACAGTTATTCTTAATATATTATAATATTATTTGCATGAAATTATAGACGATACTTTTTATACGTTTTAACATATTCTTATCTATAATTAGAAGATCCTTTATCATTGCGGCCACTTTCAATGCTGATACGATCAGAAATCGTAATAAACTTTATGGATTACTAATTCTTCCGGAACTCCTTCAAAGAGAAACGATGCAATTAATTAAATAAAATTCTTCGAGCAAATAATGATTTTCTAACTACAAGATTTTAATGCATAAAAGTTTTTATTTCTATTTTTTAAAGAGAAAAAAGGGAAAGAATGTATCCTGAGCACATGTGGTCGTATATCATCGTAAACGATGGTTCCAGGTCCTCGCCAGGTGAGTGCACACAGGAGAGTGACCGTTACGCAGGTAAGACGCAGGTAGAACGCAGGTTGGTTCTGTAGCGCCACCTGAGCCGATCCATCGTTGGTGCTTCAAAATGGCCGTTCCTCTCACCTCAGACCTTCCTGGAACGCCGACGGAGGCAGGTGGCGATATTCAGATCCGATCTGACTCGCGAAGCTGCCTGGCTTAGTGCCAAGACCTCATTCCAGATGGCGGACAACTGAAACCGTGTCACCCAAGACGTCCGTACGCGCCGCGCTGGAAGGTCGAAAGTGGCTGTCGTGCGTGTAATCGCGCGAGAGTAGTACTCGTGGAGGAGTACCTGAGAGTACACGGTGGTATCCACGAGGCAAATTTAACGGAATCCCGAGAATTCTGATCGTGAGGCGTTTCATTGACAAATAACGATTGATATCGTAGCGATCGCTGGTGAACAGGTGGACTCGATCGGTGGTCCACTTGACTCGCTTCTCTTCGCCGTTCCCTCCTCGTGTTCCTCCTCGTCCGCGTCGCGCGCGCGCGCGCGCGGGACTCGTGAAACGGAGCGAGGCGCTCGCTTGGTGATTTCGATGCACGGTACGGAAATAATCGGTAAACCGAAGGAGACCGTGAGTGATATCGCGCGCGTGATCGTTACGTAGTGCTCGAGGCTTGTCATTACCTGCGATCTTCCACCAGGCTGCAAAGTAGTCGCACCCAAGGCGATATCAAGAACCAGACAACTTGAGAGAAGGAGACATGCCTGGCAGCCACGGAAGTCATCGAGACTGCTCGTGAATGACGCTGAAGCGAAGATTATGAGGACGTACGTATTGCCGCTCGAGGATAAGGATAAGTCAATGTATTTGCGTTTTTGAGAAGCAAGAGTCGTTCTACTTTTACCGGAGCGGAATTACCGCTCCACGGTTCTGTGATTTTCGACAAATGACCATGTAGAAATTTACTGTGCATGAGTGTGAGGAGTATCATTAGTATTCGTGATTGGCTAAATGATCTGTGTGATTAATGGTTGTCTGTCTTTTGATGATGGTGTATCAATTCTAGAACTTCTCATGATGGCACTTCTCATGATGGTCATTTAGATAATCTATCAATATTTAAACGATTTCATGGATTAAGAAAGTCGAGTCTACCTGCAGATCTTCGTGAATAATGGGGAAATTTCTCTAGACTTATTCACTAAATTTTAATAATTATTCAATATTCAGCGTCGATGGCTGGTATGAAACGTCGCGAGAGTATTGTAGAACCAAAATTAGGATACGTGCACGGATACGTCATGCACGAGTGAACGTATTGATATTTATTCGCGCTGTGAATTCAAAATACTCCAGATCAAAGCATCGCTGTCATATCAAATTTCGCGAATGTTTTCCGAATAACTATAATAATAATAATAATAATAATTTTCCAAACGGAAAACCAAAAGATTAAAATTCGTAGAATTGGACATTTCTTACATTGGAAATCAAATGGAAAAGAATATGAAAGACTTCTCACAAACAACGGTCGAGTTTTACACAATTTAATTGATTCCATTATTAGTTCAATTAAGTTAATAAATATTAATGGAATTAATATTTTTAATATCCCAATCATGACAGATGATAATCAATGTACTTCTTTTATCTAATTCTACATTAGTTACGCCATATAAGCCTATTTCTATCAATGTAGATAACTTTAATCTCAGGTTAATTTATTTTTCAGCTTTTTCTAATTCTTAAAAATAGAAGAAGATAAAAAGTAAGTTAAACCGAGATTAAAGTTAACCTACATTGGTAGAAGTGAACATTAAAACTATACAACTGGCAATCAACTATACAAAATCGTTTTCATGAATTTCTTTGCGGCAAATCTTTTCGTCATATTACATATTTACAGATACGAATATGTAATATGATAAGATAAGACGATAAGAATTTTGCATAACACTGTTAGATATTATCGAAAGAACAATAGTAATCTAATTCCTTAAATTGAATAACATTTCATTATTTTTAATTTTCATGTTAAAATGTAAATCAATCCATTTCTGTGATTAATTTCAAAGTAAACATCGTTCATATTAACATATGCAATTAATAAAAGAAATTTAAGTCTCAAATTTAATATTCTTTCATTTTCTTAAGTTAAACTCCATTGTTTTAATCAAATTAACGATATATTGGATAGAAGCATTTATACAAATAATAAAAAATAATTCAAATTGAGTATAATTGGACATTATAAATTTAACAGTATCTAGAAACTTGTGTTATAAAATTTGAGTTGCTTAAAAAAATTGATATGAATCTGTCAGTTATAATTAAATGCCTCGATATTTCTTTCCTCATTTGCGCGACGTGTTCCGTTATCGCGTCGTTTTCACGAAACGTTCCGCGCGTATATATCCGAAACGAGAGTCGCGGCCGCATTCCCCGCGATTTACCTCATAATAAAGTTTCTCGTGTCTCACAGCGTGCGTGACACAGCAGCGCGAGACGCGTGCGTGCGGCTCGCATAAATGCTTAGAAGAAGGTAGACCAAAATGGGGACACGAGCATTATCGCACAATAAACGAAGCGAGGAATGTCATAAATAAAATAATAAAAATAATTTTTTACATTACGCTATAAAGTTCCGACAGGCGTCTCGCTTTCTTCCTTATACTTTTCTAAAATCGCCGCTTTCGATCCCATCTCATCGTCGACTCCGGATCTCGGCTCGTCGTACCGAAGCGGATTTTATCGGTAACGAAGAAGCCTCAAGAATCACGATTGCGTGGGTACGTGTAGGTGCGATTACGCCATCGGGCTTTTTGTAATGAGCGCCGCGATAAATGACGCATCGCTCTCTCGGATCGCCGGAAGATCGCATAATTTATAAAGGAGCAACGCGCCATTACGCGACCATTCCATCAACGGCGATCCGTTCCTCGCTTCGGAATTACGCAATTCGCCATAATCGTACCGCCTCGATCACATCACATTCCATTCGGGGAGTCACTGTTCTCGATGTATGCAAAACGTCGACTGCCATTGATCACTGCAGCCAAACGGAAAGTAAATGGAACATAGACTTCAAATTCTCGAAGTAATTGAAGAACGACCTTGTTCCGGTATATTTGTCAATTTTTCCAAGATTAAACACGTTCTCTTTAATACCGTTCACTTAAATGTTAGTTCGAGACTCCCACACATCATGTAATCTCGACTTCAAAGAGTCACCCTCCATACTTGCGATCACTCGTGCAAAAGTCGCTCGTGATGGTGAAATTTATGGGAATTTTATGATTTCCGTACTTCGCTGAAATGCGCCACGGAGTAAAATGTGCGACTTAATGAGACGAGTTAAGGAGTTTCCGTTACAGAAGCGAGCACGCTCGCTCGGGTAGAGATACGGGCATTAATCGGACAGTATTCCATTATAAAAATTATCGTTCCGATTGAAACGTAGCTCTTGCGCGATGACGTGTCAAAAATTGCACGAGACAGGCGAGGGGATTATGACAGGGTCGATTTATCATATTCTAGCGAATAACAGGATTTACACCTGTGCGCGGCAACCGTAGGTATCGCGGGTAACTCGATGCAAGATACTATCGGGTACAGTTGCGTCATAATCAATATTACGCATTATTAGTCCCATCGCCGAGGCTAGTTACCGACTAGCTGGATTATATACAACGCGATGGTAGCAAGCATAAACATTAACTCGACAAAGTTCGAACGATATAGTTCGAGCCGCATATATGATAACGACCGCATTAAGTATCTGACAAAATGAGAATCCGATATTCGAAAACAGAGAAGATGCGAAAGAAAACTTGCCAAGTATGAATCCAGAGTCGATTTCTAAGTATACGAAATTGCACAACGAGAAAAATGTCTGGTTGGATTAATTGGAATTCTGATTGAAAATGAACGAATCAGAACTTTCTGTTAAATTTATTAAATTTATTAAATTCTAATTGTGATAACCGAAATTCTGATTAATATACCTAATCAGAATGTTCTGGTTCAAATATTTTTAATTAGATATTTTTCTCAATGTAATGATTACAAAGTAATTTTAATAAATTAGTATGTGCGTGTAATACACTTTACATATGTACATATCTTTTATACATACCTTATCCCTACACTAAAAACTACATCTAATTGTAAGTTTTAAAACTTATCCTATTTGAAGTATAGAATGCAAGAGATGGCTCCACCTTAAGGTGGTTAATAGAGAAGAAAGTTTTTATCTACGATTTTTTACCTACAATTTAAAATTTCATAATACCAATCCTTATAGTACTAGAAAATTATACACATTGTACAACCGTTCAAAAATTTTAGTTTAGAGTCCAAAATCATTGCTAATTAATATCACTAATAACATTGTCAATAAAAATAAATTTTTTTTGTTCACACATGGAAAACTCAAATTTTCCGTAAAAGTAGAGATGAAATTTAGTATCAGCGTTTGACGATATCAAATCATTTACATTTTTATGCACATTTAAAGTTTTATTTGAACAGGTTATTTCAGTCATGATGCAAAATAAAATTTTACAATTGTCTAAAAATCATGTATTTTCATAAATTAGTTGCTGAATGAGAAAATTAAAAAACAGGAATAAAGAAAAATGGTAAAAATATGTGTTTTTAATTAAAAATTACTCAAAATTTTCAATCTTTCTATAAAAGCAGTCATAATGCATTTCTCTTGAAGTTAGCTATGCCGCGATTCGATTCAGACTTACAATGCTTATGAATCATTATTTCATTCTTGTTATTTATCAAATATTAAACAAATGCTCACAAGTGTGCATTTTCAGAACAGAACCTAAAATAAAAGTAAAATAAGTTGATGAAGCAAAATAAAAATTAAAAAAGAAAAGAAAAATGCAGTGTCCATATCGTAATAACTTTTGTTATTTGTGCAATTTATATATACCATCAAAATATTATATTCGCACGATATATTGAAAAGTTTTGTGGAAGGTTTTGAAGATTATTTTATTAAAAATGTCTTATGTCAAATTTATGGTACGTGCCGGAAGTTGTGTATAATTACTGATATCGTGCTATGCTCGCATGAAAACACGCGAAAATAAGATTCAATTAATAAATTTTTTAACTTTAACTTTTAAAATTTAGCTTAACTTTAATAAATTTAAATTTAATTTCCTTTGTTAGAAAAACGAGTAACAAATGTTGTTTTTAAATGAAGTCATGCAAAATACATTTTCTCATTATAATATTTACAAA
>Ga0157363_1005258_pt1 | contig 12038 bp, 3 predicted proteins | sample AttsexASBM1_FD_111477 | JGI IMG/M metagenome (GOLD analysis project Ga0157363, IMG submission 111477) | Fungus gardens microbial communities from leaf cutter ant in Ribeirão Preto, State of São Paulo, Brazil - Atta sexdens ASBM1 | ecosystem: Host-associated > Fungi > Mycelium > Unclassified ...
AAAGAAAGTTTTATAAATTTAAATAGTGTTTGAGTTATGTATCACATTTATCTAATGGATGGAAAATGTTTGAAAACTCTGGATTTAATATACAAAATACATAAAATTCAACAATCATTTTTTTCAAAGAATTGAATACATTAATTTGTAAGATTTTAGCTTTAAAAATATATTATATATTGCATCGTTTTGGATATTTGGAAAAATTTATATGAATGTAACATTTAAAAATGCGAAATTTTAATTTTAAATTTGAAATATAATAATGATGAAGAATAATGTACAAAAGGGGCTAAATGTGCGTTACAATACAATAATATATGTTTTGATTGTATTCTATAAACAGCATCGAAATCAATTTTAAAAATCAATTTCCTTTTACAATCCCTTCAGTCAACAAAATTTAAGTTTTAAGAATCTCTCTTTTTTTCGTCTCTATCACTATTTCATAAAACGTTTTTTTTATTCATTATGCGACACAGCTGGCTACTTTTGGCGACGGCTGGTCTTTCGAAGTCCTGAATATTCGAGAAGAGATGAGGCGGAGTGTTTAGGAACGATAAAGGGAGAATCGGGAACAGAACAGAAAGTTCAGAAAGACGCCAGATGGCCGTCTTTTCTTTAAGGCTCGTAGACTTCTTGTCATGAGATGTTCAAAAATCGCTTAGCTTCCGCAGATAAGCGATCGATAAAAGATGACCTGGACTGACATAACGACATAACATCTGTTCTTATTCACTGTCATTCGATTTTTTTCTATGGTTTGACGAAAGTCGTTTGCAATGCTGGTCTTTTAAGCGGTTTTTTACGTTCCGGTACGAGAGATAACTGGAATCTTTAGTTAGATCTTTGGAAGCTAAGAATTAATTACTCTAGGTCGCCGCAGAATATTAGGATATCCTTATAACGATTATTTTGCATTTATTTCTTTCTATTTACAGAATTTGACATAATAATAAGTAATTTCTTTGTAAACTATATTATTTCCGTAAAGATTGAAACGATTTTAATAAAATATATATTCAACGATAAGATAAAAATTGAAACTCGAAAGAATAAAATTTAGTATGTAATATTTTGCGCTGAGTATAAAAGAATTATAAATGCCATATCCTGTTTCCGATATAGGAGGAATCCTAGTAACACGTACACCAGCCAATGCCGGAAATGGAGGCGTTCGCGTTTGCCTGTGTTTCCCGATAAAGCGACAGTGACATTCTTTCTCCTTCGTCTCGCTGCGTTCTTCCTTTACGATTCGTATCACGATTTCGTTTTCAGACGTCGACGTCCTCCCTGTGCGTTAAAAGGAATTCTTATGGCTCCTCCTCGGTGAATGCAGAGAAGAACGAGACTTTTCTTCCTACGTTCCGGCAAAAGCCGTGCTCGATTTGTCAAAGGATAGTTCCGCCGTTCTTGACATAAATAAATCTACGCTGCTTCCACGCTTTTACAATCTTATCGTGTTCGCGGAACTCATTACACGGACGGTTTAAATGAGTTGAGAGTATTCGCGTTAACTACAATCCAGCCGTTCTTCTAGATTTCATTTGCAGGTAATCACATCCAATTTTTATTCAGGAAAGATCACGGCCGAAAGTTGAAAAAAAGCCTCTGCGCTCTTACACAGGATTTAACATCTCTTAATTATTCTGACCATTTCTTTACGCGTTTGAGTTTTTTCCTCAAGGAAAGATTTTACGTAGAGGAAGTTAGTTCTAATAGGTCACTAGAAAGAGTATATAAACTGTAAGTTATTATAATAATTAATTGATATTACACATTAAAATTTTTAAGGAATTTAATTCGATAAAATATCAGCTTTATTTACATTTAGAGAAATAATAGATTGAAGTTTTAAATAATACATTTATAACACATATATTCTGTGTGTTGAAACTTTAAACTAACAAATCTAATTTGTATTCGATGATGAAGTAACATCAGAACTTCTACTCACTGTTTTAATGCTTAAGATGTTGAGAATCATTTAGTATGTATGAGTTAGTTACAGTATACTCTTCAGTAATTCAAGCATCTCAAAAGTTTACAGTTTCTAGCATATACAGTCTACTCTGTATAGGACATATCGATTACTTAACTAAAACTCAGTGAAGAACTACAAATATTTAATGAATATCTTGATAATATCGCGTTTTATTAATAATATATTATAATTTAATATTATTACAAATTATTAATTTCATATTAATCATATTTTTCTATCCGTTTTTGCAAAAAAAAACTCGTCTAAATAATTTGCATTATTAAAATAGATTCGCTTTATTTCTCCTTTCTGTAAAAGTCTGAATATTTCTTACATTGCGATTTTAAGACGGATAATCAATAGAAGCGCATTATATTGCGGTGAATAATTTCAACGTTGCGTTTCTTTATTTTCTTCTTACTTCTTTACTCGTTTCGTTCGTTCCTACTTTTTCTTTCAATTAAGTGCAGGTTTGCTTTCAAAGGTTTTTATTAGTACCATAACTTATTTTTTATTAACAATATACGGAGGGGCTTAAAGTATCTCTCAATAATGTCATCTGCGTCGGAGTTAATTTATTATAATTCTGTTTAATAAAATTTATGAAATAAAGGACTTGCTACATGTGATGATTTCAAATAAATAGAAATTTGTAGAGACCATGTTATCATTTAATTAGAAGTACATTCTATATTTTTGTAGACCTTAAAGTCTACAAACTGTCGGTTCATTTTTGCCCACCTAATTTATCATAATTCTAAGAGGATTTTTGCAGAATTTTAATTTAAGATTTATTAATATATTACGAGGCTTTAATATTGAAAAGATTACGGTGAATAACCTTAACAATTTCATGAAAGAAAATCTTCATGTTTGTCAATCTTACTCAATCTGTCCTGTAAACTGGATTTATGATTCTAAAACGCTGCGTATAATCGTTATAAATATATTTTTATTTACGGTAGCTCGTACGTTTAACATTTTTTTCTATCACTGAAGATTGTGGCAGTGGAGATAGAAATTTTCTGATGGAGTCTTAAAGGTTGAAACCAAATAAGACTAAAAGACGCGAATAATGGTATTCTTCCTAAGTTCGTTTTCCAATTCCAACAACCTCCTGCGTCCCAGAACAATTCCTTTGTTCTTTTGTTGAATTTCTCCGAGGTATCGTTAAAGCTACTCCGGAAGCGTCGTCAAGTGAAAAATACACGGACACGGACACGTATGCCTACACCGACATTCTACTTTCTGTACGAAATAAAGGAGTTAATATATATATATATATATATAGATAGATAGGAGTAAAAAGGAGTGAAATAATACATTGGTACGTAACGAAATTAACATTGGAAACAATAAAATACAAGAATAAGTATAAAAAGTAATGGAAAAATTCAACTTATAGAAGGGAAAAAGGACAGTAAGATAAAAAAGTGCAGAATGAAGAAACAATAAATAAATTCGCCTCCAGCATGCTTACATTATTATTGACAATCCTAGATAGAATCTTTTTCAACGAGAACGCAATTTTGAAAGGAAGTATATATAACTGATAGTCTTATTTATACGTAGTTCTCAGTTCTGTAACCAAACAAACAACAAGTATCTGAAGAAAGAATTGGGAGACACGTCAGAATCGACGAGATTGAAAATAGAAACGAGAATGTGAATCGAAGGGGAAGAAGGCTAGACGAGTGTTCGCCAAATAAAGAATTACGGATAAAAAAAGGAATGCTCGACATTGTAATATATCCCTCCTTCTCTCCGTCTCTCAAGGGAGCTCGATTCAACCACTCTGTTTCCACCCGACATCCAATTTCCATACCATTAAGGGTAGTCCGCCCACACACTGAATGTATCTTCAGCACATGGCGTATTTTCTCGTGTTTAAGATTACCACCCACAAGGACCAGTCACGGAGATACAGCGGATATCAAAGAAGGTCGAGCGATATTCTTCGGATAATGACGCCGGTGTACGGCCACTTCCAGGGTGACTGCGTTTTTACGGCAGTGAGCCGGATATGAATAAATGAACGTCAAAGCTACGACTTTAATAATAACGCGATCAAGCCGCGTTGTTATTAAATTGTAGTTGCGTAAGTGGTTCGTGATGATTAAATAATAACCTGTGTATATAATAAAGCATTCGCGTTTAATGCAATGCAATGATAGGATCAAAAAATATCCGTGCATTGAATTTCTATTATTTATCAGACTGTGGATTTTACAAAACGAATTTTTTATTACTGTATTTGTTTCTTTGGTTTATGTATATTATGCTAATTTATATTTTTTGCGAAATTTACAAAATTAATCAACGGATGAAAATCGCAAAAGAATTAAATGCTATAACAATAAAAATATCATAATGTACATTTATTATTTTTAGAAGAATTTTACTGTTCGATGCTTTATAAATTTAGAAATAATAAAAATTGAAATTGCTGAAGAAAGAAAGAGAGAGACAAAATTGAATCCATGGATACGTTATAAGAATGCCAAACACTTTCACCGATACATCAAAGCAATGTTCCAAGAAATTTAAGAAATGGATTGGCTGCAAAAACGCTCCTTGAAGATACGAGAAGCGATACAACGTGCTCTCACCATGTTGGTTTGATGATATATGCGAACGATACATCATCATTGTCGAGGCAAATGGCAGGCGTAAAACTGTTTTTACCACAGTATTGGTTATTAAAGAGGTGCGCAGCACGATAAATGCGAATACAATGACGCCAGTAGAGTTGATAAACGATGTTAATAATCGGGCGAACGGCGCAACGTAAAACCGGATTACCACGACGAAGCAAATTCTCTTTGTGGCACGTGAAGCGTGAAATATGAATTGGCGTGTTCGTGTGTAACGGTTATGCCAGTCATCGCGCGCGCGCGCCAATCGTGTGGCGATTGCCAATAAAGAAACGAGTTATATTGACACAGCCATTGGTCTCTTTATCGTTACGATAGCTGATGTCCGAGAAACAACCGATACTGAAGCGATCCGTGCTACGACAAAGCAAACAGCGCACATGCAACATTATTCGCGTTTGATTCAGGATGATATGTTTGAAACCAGCCCAATTGCTTTGACTGAGACTAACCTAAAATCACTTCAGAAATTATTGTCACTCGGTTGTATAACAAGCATTGTACTGTCGCGCAATAAACAAGAGGAGTTTTGCAATCAGCGGTGACCATCACTGTTCTTTAATAGGACATAAATTCGATAAATCCACGCAGATAGTCCTTCTTTGTGTGAACCATAATTTATCCCTTCTCTCTCTCTTCTTCTAAATTAGTTGGAAAGGCTCGTGGGTTCTGCGCCGCTTATCTTGATTTGTCTCTTTTTGGATGCTGGGCTCGCGAGAGATAACGCGATCTTTTTGGAAGTAGAACTGCAGCAGAACTGAAGAATCTAGATGCTATCGTGATACTTTGGAAAATGCCGGCTAAATTCCGACCAGTCATTTCTGTGACGGGAACGTTTATCGCATATCTGCATCTCTAATCGGTGAATTAACAAAAATGCGAGAGATCCGGGTTCGATTCTCGGCCGAGCTAATATTTTTCGTAAAAAGAATTAATTATTTACAGATTTTAGTATATCACTCAGCATTATTAAGATCGTTCTAAAATGTGAAAAAGCATCAAATTGTTAAATTGTTAGTTAATTTAAGTGGATCCTAAAATGAACTCTGATAAGTTCAGCAGAGGTCGCTATTTTACAGCACATCGACATATCTTTGCTATCACACTCATATCTCAACTATGATACACGCAGTCGCACGTTCGTGTCAATATTTTCGTATAATAAATTCGTCGCGATAAAGTGTTTAAGTGTCTAATTTCAAGAACTCGATGTTGTTTGTTCATGCGAATTACATAGATTACAATTTCGTAAATACAGATTGCAAAGCTTTTATATCAAGCAAATATTGTTACGATATTGACAGCTCTAACATCTATCTCTATATTGGACTCTATATTGGACTAAAAAAATGATAAAGATCTCAATTTAAACAATAATTTTTCATTCTCATCGACATAAACTCCATCTTACAGACACGTATTAATGTATATGCTTTAATCCTGGAAAATGATTTTCCAGAGTTAAAGCATATACAAATGAATTTATAAACAAGAAAAAGTAATTGTTATACAAAAATTATTGGGTTTAATCGGTAACAAATGATTTTAGGATTCCCTTAACTCATAATATTACTGCGATAGTTTAATAGAGTTAGTGTTTCAAGACCGAAAAATCATTTCGGTGCGCATTTTAAAGGACTACATATGTAATAAATTTACACAGAATCGTACAAGAACTTAAGATCCAGCTGGAGGCTAGGTTAAGTTAAATTTAAGTTGATTTCTATAAGTTGTGTTTTTAATAAAAATTCATTCGCACGTGAACTAGTTCAATGTTGAACTAGTTCAATGTAATTTCGAGTTTTAAGAGAGAAATGTGTTGATTACCTGTAGATATAATATACCACAAATAAATGCCAAAGAAATCATGTCACTTGATTAGCAAATATATTCGTAAATTTAATAAAATTTGTAAATTCGTAATATGTTTACAACTTGTATTTTTTATAACTCTATTCCTTATTTAATATATCAGATGTATTGCATTATTTAATATTACTTATAAACAAAAACATTTCGAAAATATTAGCATCTGAGAGGATCATTTATTCTGCCTTCCAAAATGGCGTACGCTAAAATTATAAAAGAAGTAATAAGCGAAGAAAAGCAAATTTATGCATTATTATAATTAAGTAAGGATGTTTAGTATAAGCTTTGAAAAACATAATTTTCTTTCTTTTCCTTTATTTATTTTCAATAAAGTATATATAGTAATATAGTCCGTCTTCCTAAAAAAATGATGTAAAACTTTCTTCACAATATCTTGAAAGTCGCATGAAAGTCTTATCGGCGTGAATTTTTCAAAGAAATGTTAAACTATATATTTCGTTGTCACATAGCAGGAGAAACGGAATGCCGGAAAGCACGCTCGCATAGTGAAATCTTTATAAAATATTAAACTCCGGAAAAATATTAAATTCCAGATTGGTCTCTCCGTGTCTCTCTCGTAAAGTTCTTTCATGCGTCATTCCGCGAAAGAGGGCTCGCACCTTTTTTCACATCTACCCATTCTTCTGCTTTCTCTTTTTCTCTTTTTTGATTTTCATCTTTTTTTTTGAGATAGGAACTCTAGCAGACGGAAATAAGATATAAGTGAGCGTCTAACATTGTCCTTCTAATAGTTCGCGTTGAGCTGTAAAGAAGAGCATCTCTCCATCCATGACCTCGTAAATTCTCGTCACGTAGAAGCGATCTTGAAGGATAACGATGTTAAGTGCTTCGCACTATCAATTGCGAAAAGTTGCGCTTTTCTGTGCACTTGATTACGTGAAAAGACGTTAGAATTATAGAAAAAATGCGAAGGAAATATATGGTTTATATATAAGCTTAACAAACAAGTATCCTCACTTCTTTTTACATCTCTTGACCTTTTCGGATCATTTGTGAGTTGATGTGTGAGCGAAAGTTCGATGAAACTCTATTTATTATAGATATTAGTTTCAGTAGAAAAATATATTTTGCCAGATTTATTATATGAAATATATATTGAAACTATTGAAAGATTAAGAGAGAACTTTCTTTTAGGAGTCAAAAAGAAAAGTATTTTTGAGAGTTTTCTTTTAAAGAAAACTTTTTTCCAATGTTCTTTACACGAACTTTTTACACGTAAATTAAATGTTTTTTGCACATACATATGTATGTTTTATGATGAATCATAAATCATGAATAACTTTAAATTTTTGCGTCCATATTAAACTCTTTTTTTCTTGCTCTTATAGTTTAACCAAAAATGACCGTGGTGATTTATGGACGTTCTAATTTTTATTCTGGGTTTGACATAAAAAAATTAAAGTTTGTTTTTCTCGTTAAACATTATTTTTGGTACTGAACTTTTAAAATGCTTTAAAAATAGAATATGAAAATATCGAAATGGGCTGCCAAAATAAAACTTAATGAAGATCAATATTTTACTTCAGCAAGCCGCTATTTTGTTATTTTCATATTTTGAAGCAATTTAGAGATTTTCAGTACTAAAAACAATATTCAACGAAAAAAATAATTTTTTTCAGACCCATTAGGTTAAAATGAAACTTCTAGTTCTATAAGTCGCTGCGAGCCATCATTGGATGGTTGAAATATACAATATGGATGTAAAAATTCAAAGATATTCATGATTTATAAAACACATATCTCTTATACGTAAAAAGTTCAAAATGTTTGAATAAATAGTTTTCTTTAAAAAATTCCTGAAAGTACTTTATTTTTTGACTCCTAGAAAGATATCCTCCCTTAGAGAATGTTCTGAATCAAGAATTATTTAAATAAATAATAGATTTATTATTTTTTACCTACATATAACTTACAAAACTAAATACATAACGCTGTTACTTTACACTCAAGAAGTTCTAACTTCTAACTTCTAATGTCCTACTTCATAATACGTGCGCGATGGTAAAATCCATATTATTCCCATCGAAGAACGAATATAGGAGAAGCAAGAAGGCAACATTGTTCGAAAGTACTCCTTGAAACTTTGTAATGCGAAAAGATTTTTGTATTTTCACTATCTTCGTTCAATGCCTTAATATGAAATATTTTTTGCTTCATCAAAGGGAACAAGTTCCGAGTTTTCTCTTCACCTTTCTTCGCCGATATAAGTTTTTTTTACGATTAAATCGGCAGGAATATGCGGCATGGTTACGTTCTTACTCATAACTTCCTTACAGATTTCTTGCACACTTGGATTCCGCACGGCATACGATGTCCGTTTCCAGCTATTTGCGCCAAGTTTCAAGTTTCATTTCGAAAAGTTTCTGCTGACGCATACGCTCGGATTTACTTGTGTAGGCATGCGAGCTGAAATCGAAGGTTAAAGGTTGGCAGAGTTTAGGGTAGTTTGGGCAATAGAATTTTCAATAACGTGCACTTTATGTCGTATATAGAATTGACATGAAGAATTTAAAGTTTAAACAAAAAAACTTACAATTTAGTTTGCGTAAAACAAACGCTTTGATTTCTCATCTGCATTATTACTGTACACATCATAAATTGAATTGCAAATTTGAACATTTAACAGTCTTTTTATTGCCATGTAAAATCCTAAAATTTGCATAAGTCTTGAGAGCTTTTATTAACACTTTGTTTTGCTTCTTTTGAATATTATTTACTTATTAAATAAACATGATATTTAACCTGTTAAATAAATTTTAATATTTATTTAACTGTTAATTTAATTGTTAAATATTGGTAAAGATTATAATATCTGTAAATAATGCGTATTGCAAACCATAAGTAATTATATAGTATAATGTAACGAATAACCAAATCTCGCATTGAGATTAATCAAAAGCAGCTTGTTCAATAAAATGCAGAACACGAATATGATTTTATTCTTTATTCGAGTGCACACATTCGCGTATTTGCATGAAAAATAACGCAGCGTATAATGGAATTTACATGAAAGGGTAAACATTTAATGAAAATATTTTACTGCCAACAGTGGAAGAGAAAAATATGCGTTTATTTGACCGTTATAACAATAGACGATTCGATGATATAAATTTTTTAATACTTATGATTTCGCCTGTATTACAGTTACATAATTTATCCGTGTTACCGACGATAAACTATGTACATACACTCATAAAAATTCTTATTGGTATGCGCATAATTTTCATTTAAATTCGAACATCGAAGTAACAATATTTTATCGATGGCTGTAAAAGATTGAGTACCAAGTTTTCCTTGGTTTTGCATGGTTATTTTTATGTCATTATTTTCGCATGTTACGTGGTTTTTTTTACATATTCTGATTTTTCGTAAAATAACACGTTCAATTACGCTGGATTCCGTTGAACAATTTATATCACCATTAATTTAATTAGTCGTTAGCATTTTTTTCTAGTCAGTTGCTTTGGATTTTATCATTCAGATTCACTTCTATCGTACTTTTAAATCAAATCTGCAATTACCTAATGATATTACTTTTAGTATATGAAATTGATTTATCGCATGAATTAACGCGATGATTATGCTCTTATTGGCATTTGATTGCAAAGCTTTTGATGTGTTTGTATATTTAATAACGTTTACTTGCATTGTCGTAATGTCGAGAAATTGAGTCAATGGATTTTCAATATTTAAACGTATCGTCGCATTGATTAAATCGAGAATAATATGGACTTTTTAATTTTTTTATATAAGATGCTAATTTATTGTTTCTGGAATTATCGATTTTTATGTCACTTGCAATGAGTTCCGGGTAACATTTTTTTCTATCAACGCGATTGAAAGTCAACTTCGATTACTTTCGAATCTCATAAAGTAACTTCCACGATATTGTTACGCGCGGCATAAAACGCGATGTTAACGTCGTCATTTTGAGAGAGTAAAGTACGTGCACTGTGATTTTTCGCAGCGATAAACGTCTACAAAAGAAGAGGTCCATGAAGACTTAAAGAAAAAAATATTGCATTCTATACACGTCAACGCTATGCTATTAAACTTTTATGTTTGCTGGAAAATAATCTTTTCCTTTTTTTTTTTACTAGAGTAGTAAAATTTACACAAGGGTACTTTCACGAAATAATTATTTTTTTGTAGTAAAAATATCAATAGTTGTTTTTCAAGTTACTGAAATATATTGAAAATAAAATGAGCAGCTGTATATAAATATATAATACAATTTAACTTGATAATTATCTAATTTATAAAAGCAATTTGTTTTAAAATAATTACTTAAAAACTTAATTGTCTAAAATGAAAATTGAACACACATACAGTCCCGCACTGTTAGATGTTAAGGCAGCAATGGTAACCTAATCCCTTGAGTCAAATGTTTATTATGTTTAATTTCCGTGTACGTTATAATATGACTCAATCTATTTCAATGTAAATATCATCTATATTAATGTAAATATCATCTATATTAACGTCTACATTTAGTAAATTATAAACTTTGAGTTAAAATTAATAATTCCAGCAAATACCAAATTACGTGTAACGTACATGTAATTTCTCATAATACGTGTGTTGTATTACGGTTATGTTGTTGAATGAGAAATTACAATTAACATGTACGTTACATGTAACTTGTTTGTTGGAAATTTCTTAAGTAAATTGTTTAATTTCATTGTTTTAATCAATTTAACATATTGTCATAATGTCGAGAAATCTAGAATAGCAACTTAGAAATGATTAGAAAAAATTTAAATTTATAACAACATTATGAACTTACCAGTGCGATTTCTTAAAAATAATATATGTAATAATTTTAGCTATTTTGCTCGTGACATTTAATAAATGATTTTGCATTATTATTGCTCTTATTGTATACAGTTGGATCACAGTGCATCATCTAAGATAATTGCATACACTAAGCTGCCTCATTATAATTGTATACATAGGATACCGGTAATAGGAACGATACGTAATATCCGATTTGGTAACCATAATTACCTCTGTGGTTACGATATTCACTTGTCGCGCTTTCGGGGGTGCACTTCCCGTATCTGGTATGTGGACATTAATATAGTTGAGTACGAAATCGTAACCGCGCTCACGTTCACAAGCCCCTGTTATTATCACTTAGCTATCACGCGTCGGTAGAAGCGGGCGATTGTTGATGCCGATATATCTGATTATACAACTATAACTACTGTTATGTTTAGCGTACCGTTCTCGTACGCCGGAGTTTGCACGCGATGCGATAATTGCTAATGATACGCTTGTGTAGTAAACTTTAAACACCGTCGCGTAAAATGCCACCGCGTAGAGAGAACGACGATAACTGCCGCCACGATTAATCTTGAAGCTTGGCTGCTGCGTTGAAAATAATACCGTCGTTTTATTTAATTTAATGCCACCGATTATTTCGGCTCTACTGCTTCCACAACGTTTGCAACTTTTGAATTTATTTATGTTTGTTTCAAATAACACACAGTATATATATATATATATAT
>Ga0157363_1005259_pt1 | contig 12037 bp, 8 predicted proteins | sample AttsexASBM1_FD_111477 | JGI IMG/M metagenome (GOLD analysis project Ga0157363, IMG submission 111477) | Fungus gardens microbial communities from leaf cutter ant in Ribeirão Preto, State of São Paulo, Brazil - Atta sexdens ASBM1 | ecosystem: Host-associated > Fungi > Mycelium > Unclassified ...
GTCAACATGTGTTGTCCATGTTGTATGACGTCATCTTGTTCCGGAACCTTCTACTCCATTCTCCTAAGTCTCGTGATCAGTCTTGTGACTATGCCATCAACTTGTGACTGATGTGACAGTGTGGCCAATCACTTCTAATCCTAACCCCGGAGTTCTAAAAATAGAAAAGATGAAAAATAAATCAAAAGGAAAATAAAAATGAGAAAGAAAATAATAAAAACTAAGTCTACTTTCTGTCATCTTAACACTAGCCATTCATGAGATATTAGCTAACAAAACTTTTATACTAGATAGGTTAATTGAGCTCACCTCAGTCTGATACTTCAGATGTAAACAGCTGAGGTTCATCTCTCTAAATTATCATTCCTTTATATTAGTAAAACTATATAGTTATAGCTCAAGCTTTGCCCAGCAGTCCATTAGACTGTTAACAAATTGTGATTGAGCAGATTTAATTTCAGAAGATGAAAAAGAAAAATTATGAAAAGAATAATAATAGAAACTTTTGCCTTGGTAACATTGTGCCTTAGCCAACACTTATAAAATCTCTCAATCCTTCAATTTAGATCTCTGCACCTCCTTACCAAGATATTTTAATTTAACTTTATTATTATGCTAAAGCATGCACTAAATATTGAATATTCTTTTGTTGACAACACTGTAGATTATACTTTCTTGTCACTAAGAATAATCTATCTTTATCTTATCAGTGGTCTTCTGCTCTGCCAGATCATTCACAAGTAGTTGTTTTCCTAAGTGATGTACTGTAGTTTCAGTTTGAGTAGACTTCAGAGTATTCTGAGAAGATTTGGAGAGCAGCTGAAGATTGTCAAGTTTGGCAAGCACTTTCACTGTTATATGGGTGATTGTATCATAGTATGCCCCTATAAATATTCAGTGCTATGAGATTGTTCTCTTTTCCAGGACACCTGGATCTCCTTTTGTTAAAACAGTCTGACTACACTCTGCTATTGACAGCATCCAAGCAAGGAAATATACATAAAAAAACTCCCCCCTTATAATATTTTAAACATTTGGCTCTAATTGTCCTAGATACAGTGGCAGGAGAATTCTTGAGAAGCAAAGATTGCAGAGATTCATGTGGTAATAGTGTGATGTGCAGAGGTTTATTGTTCTAGAATTTGTGAATGATACTAGGGTTGATATGTAATTTCCAGCTTCTACCTCCCATGAATTGGTATTCATGGCAGACCTGAAATTTCATTGAATTCAAAGAATGTCCGGAGCCATCGAGCCTCTGCTTCCATATCTTGCAGGGTTCTTGGTGGTCGCTCTTCCTCTTCATCAACCTTCAGAACCTGATGAGGTTTTCGAAAGCTCGAGGCAAGGTCAATTTCACTTGTCTCAAGGGTTGGGTAGATAGCATCGTTATCACCGGAGAACTGATCATTAAGGGCTTTTCTAGGAAGCAAATGGAAGTGTACGTGCGGTACACTTTGTCCAGCAGCCTTGCCATCCTAGCAACATCACGATCATAAGAAATACATCTCAAATGAGCAAGAGATGGCTACTTGCTTGGCAGGCGACAGTCAAAGCATCTGCTCCATAGGCACGTTCGATGATTGTACCAACGCGCTGAACACTATGCATAAGTGACATCAACTCCGAGGCTATGAAAATCTTCAATCAGAAGAGTAGATATTAAACAGTTTTGATACCATTTAGGTCGGTGATTCGAGGGACAGGACGGGTGGACACAACAAGAACGTCTGAAATGCAGTGGGATCGATACCTGAGTCAGCTCCAGGAGACAGCTCCAAGACATAGACATACGACCAGGTACTATGGGTTTGAGATTGACGATGGCATATGAAAAAGAGTTCCGATAAAACGCCTGACGAGAAACCTCGAAGGTAGAGAAAAAAAGACTCAATGACATTGATGACCTCTAAGAGGTCATCCATTTCCAAAGCCATTGATCGTAGGTGTGGGAAAATGCAGAAGCCACAGCTGCTTGCTCCCTGGTTTTTCTTCTGCTGTTTGGATCACTGGATATGTCTTCAGCGAAAGATTTTCGTATTGCGATTGTAGGTGGTGGGGGTGTGTGGTACAGCTTGGTAAAAGGGGGCAGTTTGAGCGAGATAATATATTGATGAGTTGTGAACAGCGCTGTTAGTCTCCCTTTGAGAAATATCCATGCCGACGTCTATGAAGCTGCTGTATGTATTTCCACCGTTTCCGATATCGTTATGAATTCACGGTTGTCTTTAGCCTCAGCTTGGTCAAGTGGGGGCAGGTGCATTGGTGAGCGGAGGAATATAATAGCCTGAATTCATACCTGAGAATGCTCACAGGATTCTCTTACACTTTACACATGCTATGGCTTATCACAGGTCTCAATGCTATGAGGGCTCTCGACGAGCTTGGCATTCTGGAGTCTATCATGAAGAAGACGGGTGATAAAACCACTTCATGTTTATATCAGGTTATGGCCAACACGAAGTTATTTACGACGTGAGTTTCACATTTTGTTTCCCACTAGATGTTTATCTCATAGTAGCAGTATGTCAAGCATTCCCGAGAGTTCGGACTTGGAATCTACAGGCCTACCTTTCTCGAAGCCCTTTTGCCTTTCCTTTTGCCTTTCCTTTTGCCTTTGCTCAACCCAAATACTCTCCACCTCAATACGAAATCCATTCGTGTCATACCACTCGAGTCCGGTGCTTATAATCTGTGCTCCGAAGATGGGACCACTCATGAAACTGACTTGGCGATTGGTGCTGACGGTATCAAAAGTGCCATTTGTAGTTTTGTGACGAGGAGTTCAACTTCCGACCTGGTTTTCACTAATACAGGTGCCTAATGGATCTGGATTCCTTGTATAAAGCAGGACTCGAAACTAGTGTAGGTACGAAGCCCATTTGTTGGATAGGAACAGACAAGGTCAATCCTGTTCCCTCAAAAACTCACAGTTTCGATGACACTCCTTAGCATTTGATTACGTTCCCTATGCAGGAAACGAAAATGGTTCGTTCTGAGCGACATACATGGAACTCACTCAAGTTTGTACTAGCTCAACGTCGTTCTCTTCTCGAGTGACTATTCGCAGCCAGTGGGGTCCCAGATGAAGGGCACTTGGTTGAGACTATCCCTAAATGTGAAATTGAGAACCTTCATCTTGACCAACGAAGGTCTCGAAAATCAGCTCTAGCTCAGATGAGTCAAAGCCTTGACCTATGATGGTCAAGTGCTTCAATGCTTGGACAACTCCTCAGGAGTTGAACAAAGGGGTCTTCATCTGGGAATGTCGGTGGTTGTGGCAAATATGAAAAACCTTCCAATGTACGTAAATTGACAGCACCCTCACGTTGCGCGACGACTCATGACGAAAGACGGTACAATGGAGAGGCATCAGAGGAAAGGTGTGAGAGGGAAAAGCTGGGCGAGAAGTGAATCAAGGTGAAGAGCCTGTTTAGCACCTTCGAATGCAAGATTCGAGAGGTCTAGTTCAAGAACCCATCGTCCTGGGGCTGAATATGGAGTCCAATGAATAGAATCCCATTTCTGGTCAGCCATGGAGAGGCATTGGTAGAATTGTCCAAGTTCGTCAATAGAGGTGAAAGTGACAGCCGAATAAAGGGCCGGGAGAGCAGCATTCTGGAAGCACAGAATAATGGATTCAGCAATGACCATGAAGAGAGATGAGCGTACTTTGAGAGACTTGCAGACAGTCAGGTAAGAAAATGCCCATTTAGTAACTTCCCTTCCACCGCCAACAACCGCGAGTGCAGAGTGCAAAGATATCACCCCATATCTTAGGAGTTTGGATGATCTTTTGAAAGGCATGAGTGGCAATAGAAGGAGCCTTCCGGGTCGCTGAGCGAGGTTGCAGAAATATAGTTTCTGCACCGATTAAAGCCGACGGTCGATTAGGTGGGGGCGGAGGTCTTGCCAGTAAATTTCAGGGCAATTTAATACGTGCTTCCAAGGTGACCGGTTAATTGTGATGTCCGGACATATCACACGATAGGACAGGATCTAAGCTCCAATGTTTACAAGCGTCCCATGAATTCAAAAATGAACGAGCTACAGAGGACCGCTATAAATATATCGCTTATGAATTTTTCGTATACGTCGTTTTCTTGATTTTTCCTTTTTTAACATCGCCCGAGAGACGGTATGTGTGGTAGCGAACAGACCTACAAGATCTGGGCGTACACTGGCTCAGGATATTTTTTTCCCCCAGTTTGTCCTTCATTTACTGGGGCTGAGGGTTCCAAAGGAGGGGCAGTGTTTACTTGCGTCGTGCCTGGACCAGGTTTTTTCTTCTTCAGGGAATTTGGCAAGAACGCAGTTGCTTCCTTCTTAAAATCACGCAATTGAGGCGCAACAACTACGGTTGCGTTAGCGAGAGATGAATTTGGTGGCGGTATATAGGGTGGTGTGTATTGGCTGAAACGGTGCGCTTGGTACGATAATGACTGTTGTGCGAGTGAAAGTGGCTGCATGGATCCTGTGTGCGGGCTTTAAATGGAAGATCAAGGAATCGAAGTACTGTACGAACCATCTTTAATAGGAGGAGGACCTTCAGGCAGGAATATCTCATCGTCACTTTCTACAAGCTCATAACCCGCTGGTGGTGCGGGAGCGTCCTCGTTATCTGATTAAAATTTGCTGTTAAAGAAATAAATTATCTGTGGTTATGTGCTCACCAGCGCCACTGCTCACTTCATCAGGCCGAAATGCTAGTGACAGTCAGTAGTCAACATAAGAAACAATAACGAACAGCTCACGACGCTCCAAGTAAGGCATGCCTGGGGGAGAAACACCAAACGGAGTCAACACAGGATCATAGTAGATACTACGCTCTGGATGGCGGGGCAGACCTTTCTCGTTGAATAAGTTCCTCTTCGGCAGCTTATCTGGTTGTGCAGTTGTGTTGTCATCCGCCTGCTTTCTGTATCTACGATACACAAGATTGCGCTTTTCTGGATGCTCCTTGACATATTCCTCTTTTTTCTTATTGATTTTTCCTAGTTCGGTTTTGAGTTCGGTAAGACGTGCTTTGTCACCGTTGGTGGACTGGAGTTGGTTGATTTCCTCCTCGAGTTCTGTGGGACAGTCAAATGCGAGGAACACAAAGATAGAGCAGAGACATACCAGTAGTGTCCTTCTTGACAAGAGCAAAGTCGCGGGCCTTTGCGCGACCGGCCTTGTTCTACTACCTAAACGTGGTGAGTCTGCTGCTGTGAGACAGCAAATGAGATCTGTGCCTTTTTGAGCTCTTTTTTGCGCTGTGCCTTGCCTGGGAGACATGAGAGAACGAAGGGCACTGACAGAGGACTCACGGTAGGCGTCTGCAGGATTGAGGTTTCCTTTGGGCATAGAGAAGAGGAGGTAGGCACGTGTGTGGCGGTGTGAGTCACTGGACCATTCGCTAAAGCTCATGTGCGTCTGCTCACAACATGTCCCATGTCCCGCTTGCCTGGGCCCAAGATGGCTGCTAGTCAGCCCACAAACCTCAACCATCTCCTCAACTTTTCTCTTCCTCCCAGGCAGCCCTGTCCGCTTTCCACCACCTCCCGGAGGAGCAGGAAGACGGGGACAGCACAGAGTGTATGGAACAAAGAACGTGAGTTCGTTTTATCTCTCTTCTAGTCCCTCACACTCCGCCGTCCTCCGACAGGCTTTGTCAATGCTCAGTATCGGTTTGTCATGAATCCAACTGGCGACTATACTGTACATTTTGCCGATCCAGACATGTAATTCACTTATTGCCACGGCTTCAAGCAACTCACCATTGTGTGCTCATAGTTTCTTTCAATGGTCGGACATCCTGCAGGTCATCATACCCCGGTCTTCAGTATTTGCATCCGCTGCGGTGACACTACTCTCCCAGGACGATAGCCAGACCAACTGTCCTATCTGCTTGTCTCCCCCTACTGCTCCACGGATGACCAGGTGCGGTCACGTATGTTGTTAGTTTCCTCTATCCTCAGTTTCAAGTACTCATTTCTCCATAGATCTTCTGTTTTCCATGCATCCTGCACTACCTTGGGACTTCCGACAACAAGTGGGCTCGATGTCCGATCTGCTTCGACTCAGTGAACGAAAAGCAACTCAAAAGCGTCAAATGGTTTGACTGGAGCACCGATGATGTCAATGGTCCTGTACCCGAAGCTTTCCCGTCTTCCTCCATCGTCACTTTTGAGAACTCGCCTCGACAAGGGTCTGTCCTTCACATGCGCCTGATTGAACGCCCACAGATTACTACGCTTGCTCTGCCACGTTCTCCTACATGGCCTTCTGAATTACTTCCACTTCATCAGGCTCCATTTCATTTTCTCCCTGACGTTTACCAGTTTTCGAAATTCATGCTTGCTACCCCATCATATCTCGTTTCAGACCTCACGCATGATCTGGACGAGCTGATCTCTGAGCGCCGCCTCCTTGTTGGCATGAAAGATGATCTTGGGGTGTCTTTTGTAGACGGGGCCATGGCTAAAGTACAGCAACAGATAGCGAGAGCAGCTGCTTTAAGCACACCCACATTGAAGGAGCAGATGGACAAGGCATATAAGGATAGGCGCGACCTCGAGGGACGGGTGGTGTATCACGAAAAGAGACAGCAAGATGGGCAGTTGCTTCAAGAGGATATACCTACTGAATTCTTAACTATGAAATCGCCGGCCCAAGAAACTATATCAAGATCACTAGCCTCCAAAGCGCGTAACCAACCACGCCCGCGACGGAACGTCAATCCTCCCCCTCCAACGAATCAGACATATTATTATTATCAAGCAGCTTCTGGTTTACCTGTTTATCTCCATCCACTTGACATTCGTATCCTTCTTGCACATTTCAGCAGTTACTCTGCATTCCCTGACGCAATCACTATTCGGGTCGATGCATTCTCAGAAAACACAGTAAACGATGACCTGCGCAAACGTTGTAAATACCTCGCACATCTTCCTCAAGGTGCTGATGTCGTGTTCATTGAAGCCAACCTTGAAGGGATAGTTGGTTCTGAGGGACTGAAAAATTTTGAAGGATTACTCAAATCACGAACTGCGAGACGGAAAGAAAAAGGGAAAAAAGATGATCGGGCCAAGGCCAAGGCGGAGGAACGGGAGCGAGAGAAAGAGGAGTTCTGGACATCTTCTGGCGCAAATTATATTTCTCGCACAGATCCAATCTCGATCTCGACTTCTCCACAGGTAGACGATTTCTCAGCAGTTGGGACAGGAACGCTGCAAGAGTCTGAACTTTGCGAGCCTTCGCCACCACAGCAACAGCAACTTTCTGGCGCATGGGGTGCTCGTAGTTTCGCCTCGACGCTGCATTCACCTCCAACACGCCCTTCTAACCGAGGGCAACAGAGGGGTAGGACCAATATGGGAGATGAATGGGATATGGATGTCGCTTGGCATGAGCTGGAGCAGCGAGCTGGTGGGAGGAGGAAGGGGGCTAAGCTCGCCTTACTTGGCGGTGCTGGTGGACGCCGACGATAATGCGTTCAAAGAGCAAGACAATGTTCAGATTCGTTTTCGCCTCCCACTCTTGATCGGTATCAGTAAATAATATTATATTGTAACATTGAACATGATTTTTTTGCAATCATTCTTCAGCGGGTATACAGTGTATGTTTCTCGGGAGTGCAGCTAAGGTGAATTCAGCTGGGTCCAGCTGGGTCGTGAGTGATAAATAATATCAAGTAAGCAAGAAAATGAAAGAGAGGAACATGAAACGATATGAATATTCCTAAGATGGTTCAAGTTCACCATGACCAGCGGGCTTCAAAGGCTATACACATGTGTGATGTAACTCATACAAATACAACCGTAAAAAGGGTCTCGCAACCGCGTGCGGTGACATCGATGCTATCGTAGAAGGGACTGACCATTCAGTCCAAAAGAAAGGCTATTGAACAAGCTCAGGAATCAGAGGCAAAAATGCATAGGATAGACAACAGAGCAAAAAAAATATACGTCATCAAAATTGGCATGGCCTCCACGGTACCAGATTTGTCGTGAAAGAATCAGTCGAAAAATATTTGAGATAATCGCGAAGAAGACGATTCCCAAATACGTGCAGTAGGAGTCATGGCATGCACTTGCACCAGGGATTTTAGATGAGAGAGAGATAGTTGGATGGTGCAACTGAAATTATGATTAATACGAGCTTCAGGGGTGAAGGATGAAAATTTGTTAGGCTTACTTCCGACTGTTCCATCAGCCTTCCGCGCTTGCCACCATTTGCCATTCTTGTCTAAGATATCCAACGGGTCACCCTTATTGAATGAGATTTCATGAGGATCATCAGGATTCGCCGTGTCTGTCAACCAGGTCAGCAAGTTGATTAATGGAAACCTCTACAAATACTTACAGCCATACAGAGCGCGAGCTTTGTACGAAAAAGTATCATCAGGCTGCGCTACTGGATCCGTAGCAGAATTAGTTCCCTGTGAACCACCAGCACCGATACCCGCCATCAAAGGAGAATGAGGACCATTTTCGGCGGCTCCAACCGATTCAACATTGGTTCCCGTTGCATTGTTGATGCTGGCTGCACCTCCTGCACCAGTAGCTGCACCAATACTTCTATTCGCAGGATCAGTACTTCCGGAAAAGCTGTTCTGACTGCGGAGTGCGGCATTTCCATTTGCAAAGTTCCCTCCCAATTTGGAATCATATACGACGTCCTGTGCTCCAATTCCGCCACCTTGAGCATAGCCAACATAACCATTGCCTCCTCCCATGTTATGTATAGAGGATTGAGTGCGTGTCCTTCGACGACGTGAAGGGGGTGTAAGACCACCATTTCCCATGGAGTTGAGGATGTGGAAAGCCAGAGAGTCTTCTTCAGATGTGAAATAGAGAACCCATAGGATATTAACGATAGCTAGGATGAGCCAACCGGCGGACATTGCTTTGACCGCAGCACCCGGAATGTTGAATCGGACTCCATGAACAGAGAATACGATAGCAATCGCACCAAATACAGATATTTGGAAACGGTGCATCGATACTGCATCTGTTGCGAGAGTGTAGAGGACGCCGAGGATGAGGAGTAATTCAAGAAATACAGCAAACCAGAGGTCGCCAGCAGTACCGCCTAAAGTTACAAATTATGTCAAGGTCACTCCTCTGAAAATTTTAAACAGAGACGTACGAGCTTCGACGAAAATTTGAGAAATGAAAGTGACAAACCATGCAGCCTGACCAGGGATGGACATGTCTGATCAATACTATCGAGAGGGGGAGACTCACAATCGCAAGAACAGAAGTGAAAAGGAAAAGGTAGTGAGTAAGTATTGGTGTAAAATCAAGACCTTCACTTCCACGAGGCGGCATGACAAAATGGTTGGTAGGCGAGTCGAACGAAGAGTAGTGCGTGAGAAGCTCTTCCATTTTTGGATTTCTTATACAATAACGGTGTACCCCTTGCTCGCCAATCCGGGACGGTGGGTACAATGATCAATGGTCTTACCTATGATCACCACATTTGATATAATTATTTATTATCCAATGGTATATATACATTATTGTACCAAATACCTACCTCAGTCACACTCCATATTCTGGAAGTTCTTCCCACTTTCTATCTTACAATTGTGTTATAGTTTTGTATTGAGTAACACAAAAGAACTCAATAGAGTTCCAAGTACAAGTTAGTCTACCTTATATACTACAGACTATGGTCTGTGCACACACTATGTCTAACCTATCCTAAAGTCAATGTGCTTTCCATACTTCACTCGTGAAGAATATGATGTCTTGATTCAATTGGATATGATCTGCATGGACAATTGAAGTTTTCTCTTGGGAAAAGCCTTAGATGATACTTGCCTATAGGAGTGTGATTGGTAATAACTCTAGTTGCTCTCATATACAAAGAGTTTAAGTGACCAAGGAGTTTGAGCCAAGTACCATGAAAATACATTTGCCACTTTTGTATAATCAAATCATATTCTTCTTTCTTGCTAAAATCCCATGACAATCTACATGAGAAATTCAGAATGCAGTTGAAATGTTGAATTTCTTTATCAACAACTGAGTGATGAGTCCATTTGACACTGCTAGGGCAGTTACAGAAAGCAATAGAATTATTGGAGTTTTTATTAAAGAAAGCCCTAAGATCTTGTGAGATTGTGATGGACTGTAGTTGGTAAGGATAGGATGATGAGTCAAAGATCTGTCTTGCAGAATGAATAGTATCAGTAATGACAATAATACAAGTTATGTTAAGTACTTGAACTGCTTAGTTGATACCACATCTAATAGCAAACAATTCTGCCTTAGTAGAAGCAAAGTTGATAGCATGATGAATAGTTTTGGCTAGAATATTGTGACTAGAACATACATATAATATCAAAGTAGCAACATTATTCTTGATACTAATGTCAAAGATGACAGTAACTGTCTTTGGATCTAATAGAGAGTCTTCAAAAATCTTGTTAAGATTATAGATGTAAGTATAATGTGCATGAGGACTAACATTTTTCTTTTTCTTTTATCTATTTTTCTTGATTTTATATTTCTTTTCTTTTGAATTTCTTTTTCTTTTTCTTTTTATTGATGATAAAGAGGCATGTGACTGCAGTCACATGACATATCACATGATGTGAGATCATAGGCCTAGAGCAGACTAGAATGGACTAGATGGATGATGTTAAGGCATGTTAACTACATGGCTACCTCATGGTGTACATATGGTGCACTCATAGATGACACATGGACATTAGGGCAGGAGTAATTATTAGTAGCACAGACCATGTGTAACTTATATAAATAGGGTAGCAATCCAGCAGAGACTTCTTGTTGAGTTCTCTTGTAATTTCCACATCTATAGCCTACTGAGAGCTTTATTGCCTTGTATAATTATTAGACTTTGTGTCTAGTGGTTGCTACAATAGTAAGTGTTCTTGATTTCTTTTTCTTTGCAGTTCACTGTGTGAAAAGAAAAACAATTGGGAAAATTGTCTACTAATCAAAAACCAGATGAGAGTCCTTTATGAAAATTATTAAAAGAAGAAAAAAGATTATTAAGATGGTTATTGGAGTTTACAATGGAACTTTTGAGTTTTTGTCATTGTTTGGAAGTCAAATTTTCCAAAGATAATCAATGAGGTTTCATTTTCTTTAAATATTGATTTTTCAGAAAAGAATTGAGAGCATGATTTGTCAGTAAGGACACCATTTTCAATTGTCGTTTTTTACTGATTTTATTGAGATGAAGATGTATGGGAATGAGGTCAGCAATCGCCTCAATTTCCCATATGGGTAAGATATGAAAAGCTCGAGTGATTTATATTGCTGCTCTTCATTACATTTTCTTTAATTCCTCAAGAGAATGAAATAAAGATGTTGTGACAACCACTAGTCAAAATGACTAATAGTAAATTTAATAGCAAAGTATCTCATGAGGATCACAAGAAAACTTGACAAGAAGTTCTCAATATATTTCTATACTATATATACTAGTACACATGGTTTGTACTAATGATAAATAACCCCATCCTAATGTCCATATGTTTGCCATGAGATGAACATGCCATTGACATGTACCTTGATATCATCCTTCCAACTCTTTCTTTTAGATTCTAGGCTTATGATATCATATCATGTGATGCATCATGTGACCATGGTCATATGCCTCTTTATTGTCTAAAAAATAAAAATAAAATAGAATAAAAGAAAAAGAGAAATTAAGTCAAAGAAAATAAATAAAAGGAAAAGAAAATCAAAATAAAATACAAGGATTTATGCATATCATGACAAAAGAGACACTCTTGAAGTACTATAAAGAAAATCCATAAAATGCAATGGGTAAAATGCATATTCACTATAGAAGTCATTTATGAGAGGGTAACAAACTACTGGTAGAGTTTTCTAACGTCTTTATACTCTTGATGGTCAAAAGTGTTATGAACTAAAGCTCTTAGGATTAAGCGATAGAACAACTCTTGTATTGAGTAACACAAGAGAACTTGATAGAGTTCCTAGTACAAAGTAGTCTACCTTATATACTACTACTCATGGTCTGTGCTCACTACTGTGCACCCTACCCTAAATGA
>Ga0157363_1005260_pt1 | contig 12037 bp, 8 predicted proteins | sample AttsexASBM1_FD_111477 | JGI IMG/M metagenome (GOLD analysis project Ga0157363, IMG submission 111477) | Fungus gardens microbial communities from leaf cutter ant in Ribeirão Preto, State of São Paulo, Brazil - Atta sexdens ASBM1 | ecosystem: Host-associated > Fungi > Mycelium > Unclassified ...
AACCAGCGATGACACCTCAGATGATAATAGTTTGACTGATGAAAGAAATGCACGAAGTACAATATAATAGCGAAATAAAAGAATTACATTAAGCCATTGTGTTACTAACACAGCTGACTATAGAAATTTGTAAAACAAATTTTAAGTTGAGAGAAATGTAACGAAGAGATTTTTTTAAACGGATTATTGCTCCATCTATTTCGTATCTTCCTGTTATTACAACAAATCACATTTCCGTCGCTGGGAAATCGATTTCAAATTCGCCATAGAATTGGTAACTAGGGAATAATTCGATAAACCTGGGGCAACCTCTATAAATTCTCTGCTTTTTACAGTCGCGGTCGGATGCCGCGATAGCAATCACAAATTCGGTCCAGCGAGCAACGGCATGTTCGCATCGATGAGCAGGGAGGGAGAAGACAGTGGGCGAGAAGTCAGGAGGGGGTTACCCGTGCAGAGACTTTTCCGCCGAGTGAAACACCTGAGGAGGAGGATCAGGAGGATTCGTGGTATCGCCGAAGCGTCGACAAAAGAAACCGCCGTAAGTCATAGGCGCAGACGGCTGCCACTTCATTTGTCATCGGGCCTGGGGTACAATTGTTCGCCGACACCGGCCGCCATCTTGCTAGCCACCCCCTAATAGACCACCCCGCGCATTCAACGGCCTCGGTGATAAATTGCGAAATAATCTCGTTCAGGGTGCATTATGTCGCAGGTTTATAGACGGCCAAACGTGCGCAAGGACTGCTCGCTCGACTGTGACTTATTCAAGTTTTGTCGAGAAATCCAAATTCGTGCACCTTATACCTTCACACCCTATCGAAGCTATCGACGCATCCCAATCCCTCCATCATCAAGATATTTCAAGATAAAATAGTTTTTAATTTTTCTCAATATTTTGTTTTAATACTATTTTTTTAAATGTATAAATATTTAAATTGTTTCTCTCTCTCTCTCTCTCTCTCTCTTTCTCTTTAATTTTTCTAAATATGCTTAAAGAAGGAATCCAGAAAGTCTTGTTAGTTATAGAAAATTCTGTACTTTATATAACATATTAGATATGATAGTTTGGAAACACTTTTTAATTAGAGTAAAAGATTTTGAAATAGCATGATATTGCTATTCCAAGAATGAAAAATATTTCTAATGTATCAAAATTATTTCATGTCGAACCTGATGCATCTAATGATTTTTTTGGCTTCCTCCAGAAAATCTTGACAAATTATCATAAGGATATAAATCTGATTGTTGCCAAATAGCGTTAGGTACACTTCGAAATCATTGATGCAAAAACTACTTTGCATTATCCGATTTGCAGTTTCAAAGAATTACACTTTGTATAGTTTCTTTTAGACATTGTGAACATCTTTTCCTTGAAAAACTCGTCTACCAAATCGTCTATATATCCGCTGCGTCATGCGAAAATACGTACTACGGTTGAATGAAGGGTTGAATGAATTTTCTTGGAGTCACTTTCAGCAAAGAGTTCATTAATGTAAGCCGCGAAAGTAGTTCGAGGACTCTTATTGTGAATGAGAGACGGATGTAATACGCGCGCACATGTGAAAGGTTTTGGAAAATCATTCCGGTATAAAGATGTCAGTGTCGCTTTGTCCGGGATTTCATGGGACGCGGAATAGTTCATTCAACATTTCGTCGTAAATGTCGTCGTTTTGCCTTCGATTTCAAGAGGATCGATTTTACATCGGAGGATACTGCGCAGAAAATCTATGTTGAATCTCTCGCTTTGTCATATTTAGTTAATAGCTGCGTTTTCCTCTTATATAATCTTTAGAGAATTGAAAAAAAGCATAAATAAAAAATACACCCGTTACTCAGGTATTATTATTTCTTTCACAAAACTGTTTTTATTTTTGTTAAGTTTTGATATCATCGACTTTAATACAGCGGCTAGAAGTCACGTTTTTTTGTGATTATAAATTCTTTGATTAATATATTATCTAATGAGAGTATTAAAGTTTAAAAAATGTTAAGAGATTTCGACAAATCACATCATGTAATAATAACGTAATAATGATAAAATTGAGTATTGAAATTTTTATCAAAATTCAAAAAGTCTTTACTTCTAACGACTATTATACATATACTGTATAACTGTTAAATTATCGAAAAGTATTTAATTTTCAGTAACTTATGCTCTTCGATATAATGTGCTTGTATCTCTTCTTATGCAAGCACAACATAATCGACATAGTTATATCGCGAGCAAACATCCTGTCGAGTTCAAGTACATGGAATCGTTAACGACGACCTCAAGAAATCAACAAGAGATTTTAATCCTAGATTAGTTGATCGGTTACTTGATTCGACTCACAGTGATGGCCTCTTTACGCCAATGATGGATGCGAACGATCGAATGTATTTCCGGCGATTGTTATGGCGATTATTGAATCAATTAGAATCAAGGCATAATGGAAATAATTGGAATACAATCACTTTAACCACGGGCCGAAGGCCAATGCTTGAGCCCTTTCGGGGCAGGCATTGACATTTAGCCTATGTAATCGTCCAATCATCGAAAGGATAGGAAGGATATCAGGAATTCAAAACATAATTGTTAAAATTCGAAAATGTTGGTTTGTGTAATCAAAATTCTCAAAGTAGTCTTTATTTCATTTCTTTATTCAGTTATTTATATTCGATAAGATGTTGATCGTGTATAAAAAACAATTTGTTTTAATTACCGACCAGAAAGTTCGTTATACACTGCTATACAAATTTTTAAAGAATACGTGATATATTTGTGATACATTCATTTTATGATACTTCGACTTTTTACATTTATACAAGAACAAAATGATCTAAATTAAATAATTTAAATTAAATTAAGATTAAATAATTTATTTCGCACTTATTTAAAAGAAATAAAGGTGAATTATTAAGAGAAAATTGTAAAAGTCAAAAAAAAGATTACAATATTTCAACGAGCAATCCTATTTTTGATTTTGAAAGAAATTATTTTAGCAACTCTGTTTTATTTTATATGATGTAGGATACAGTTTGGTTCGCGATACGTTATAAAAGAAAAAGCGATGGAAGAAGTTAGACGCGAGAAACTTCACGCAAACGTTGATTTTTCTCGTCGCGGATCGAAGAGCAACCACGCGATCGTCGGATTGACTCACGGCGCTTCGACTATTCTTTTCCTCCCTTGAAGAGACATCGAGCGAATAAAAAGAGGGAGGTCTGGACAAGATAGAGGAAGGGGGAAAAAGGGGGAGAGAGACGGTATCGTCTCGAGTTCGTTCGAAACGCCGCGAGTAGCTTCCAACGGCTCGAGAAACAGGAGGCCAGGTGCAAAGTGACTCTGGTGGAGTTCCCTGAAGAGGAAGAGGGAGGACGTGCGACCGGGGAGATGACAGTGAAAGAAAGACAGCAAGATCGGAAAAGAAGGACAAAACAGAGTTCTCGCTCTCGTATGTCGGACAGAAGTTTCTTGGAACACAATCGCGTATAATACATATGCAGTAGTCCTGGCGGAGTCCGGTGCCAGGTTTAGTCCTGGCGAATGAGTGCCTCCTCGACCGAGAACAGAGACCGAAGGTGGACGTGCAGCGTCGAATTGTGCAACATGGCCGATACTAGCGAGACACGTTCGACATTCAACGTCTCTGCTTTTTAAAAAAATTGTTCCATTGGCGACTTGTCGATTAATATGCGAGAATTTATTGTTTCGTTATTATATATCTATCTATTTAATTATAACACATAACTATTATAATGTCTTATCATGGATTAGCGATAATTAAAGGACGAAGTAGCGTAATATTTTTTGAATCTTGCAACATTTCTAGTTAACACCAAATAAAAGTAACGTAATATCAATTGGTGCTTTCTAGCAATGTATACAGGCGATATTGTAATGTAACATGTAACACATTCCGTGCTTTTCAACTATGACATAAGTTGACACAATCAGCTGAAACATTATACTCGACTGTGTCATCATTTTATATCACAAGTATCAAATTTTTATAATTTCGCATTCAGCAGTATATCTAAATATAACATAATACGTGGTGTCACAAAAAAATTACATTGTCGAATGCAAAATTACATTGCAAACTTGGATATGTACAAAAATTTACACTGAAATATTACACTAAGGTCCACTTCGATAAAAGTGAGACCATTTCTTTTTACAAATTGATTTATAACATTGATGTTACTTTTAGTTAGTGTCAACTGGATTGTTTTATCTTTCAGTCGAACTGTAGATTTTTAAGCTCAAATTTTTAGATCAATACCTCTCGTACATGGAACGGCGCGCGTAAATCAGAATCTACTTCCCCTGTTTACTCGACGCGAACTGCAGGTACGGGAATAACACGTCTACATCGCGGAACAGCGCCGAAAGCGAGGGGGATTTTAACGAACACCCCTCGCCCATCGATCAAATCGCGATAATAATCCCGATCTTGTCGCTCACGCGGCCGGAGAAGAATCGAACTCGCGTCGGGGGACATCACGACGCTCTGGCTGCGCGATTATCTCCCGACTTATCGGATACAATAATGGCGCGGGAAAATGTCCCCGGCGCACGATCACGGCCTGTTAAAGGAGCTTTCTGCACCCGCATCCTCCCACGGGGACCCTATCTACGCTTTGTAAGATAACACCAAATTAAATTAAACGACGCAATGGAACTCAAACGATACCCGCTCGTCGAATCCCTTCTATGACGAAAGTGCAACGTCAGATCAAAGAATATTTCACTTCCACACCAGTTTATCGTGATATTGTTCTTTTATTATCGACGAATATACTGACTATTCTCTGATTAAGGAATCGATAAGAGACAAATAAAATTTTTTTAGCTATCATAATGATTTATTAGAAATTTTATTATATTTGCATCACATTCCTAGTCTGAAACTCTCCCGGTCGATTAGAGGTGCAACATACGCGTTGACGAAGAAATAAAGGCCGCAGACACAGGCTGGTTACAAAGAGGAGTTAAGCCCGCTCTAGAAATACGGATTTAACTACCGGCGGCGTTTTATGACCAAGACATAGTGTATCCCGGTTGCACATCTGCGACGTTTAAGTTCTCATCGTCCGCGTGTCTCATGCGGTACCACCGGAGCGGTATGTACGTATTTACGGCGTGCAAATTATAGTTAAGTCAAGAGAGAGACGGGCCAGTGCCCGACCGTGTGTGTAGAATCGCTCAGAAATACCCAAAGTCCACGATGGAATCTTTTCTTCAAGTATCGAGCGAGAAGGCATCGAGTGAGAAAAGCTTTGCGCTTTTAACCTTGCAGAACGCAACGGAGTTACTTACGTATTGACGAGAGATAAAGATGAAATGGCACGTTATAACTGGCAAAGTTAGCTACGTGTTTGCTCGTGAAATAAAATCCAACGTTATCATGAATTTAAAAGACATAAAAATACTTGGAACAAATTTGCATACATATTAGCGCATTCTAAAGAATTTTATTTTTGTGTCATAATTTTTTATGGTAATATATATTATAGTTTCGATTAACTTTTATTATACATATAGTTATTCTTAAAAATTTTTAAGTAAACTCTGAAGAATGAAATCTTGAAAATTAATTCAAAGATAGAAAATTAAGCTCTTTCTTAAGACTGGTTTATTTTCACTCTTTAGAGATTACCAAAGAATTTAGAGAGTAAGTTTCTTCTTAAAGATAATCTTTCATTTTAGAATATCTTTAAAATCTAAATGAGAGTCATCTTAAATTTGCTATGCTTTTATAGTTAATCTTGTGGCGTGTCTGTTTTGTCCTCGTCACAACGTTAATCGACATTAATGTGGCCGACCCCCAAAATTTGCGGGGACGAAAAGATCTCGGGGTACGCAGATCCAAGGGTCCAATTAGCCCGGGCCCGGCATGGCGCGTTCGCATCGACATCTAATTACCGGCCGGGCATTGTGCGCGGGTGGCGCGTTAATCAACATTTTCGGAAGGGGGGAAGGAGGAAAAAGCGTGAGTGACGTAACGGCGAGCTAATAACGCAAATACAGGCCGGATATATCCGCAAAAGGTGAAGTAAACCCACCGGCAGTGTGCACCAGCGGCGCGACGGTACGGCGGTGTGGCGGTTAATAGGACCACCCGTAGTCGCTGCTCTAATACCGGTACGATTAAATGCAGACAGGATATTAAACCGCGCTCTATACAGGCGCGACCGTAATACATTTTGACAATGCATCGCCGAGGCAATAAAGTAAAATCGTAAACCTCTCGCCGCGCGCTTGAATCCGCGCGCGAGTACGGTGCTCCGCGCGGGAAAACAATTTAGAAAGCGCCTCGGCTTCTGTCGCACGAGTTACGACATTCGCATGGCCGTGAACCGCGACACTTTGTAACCCGTTGCCATATGTCGAATACGAAATTGACTCTTGATGCAAAGAGAGATTTCATTAAACAACATTATTTATTCGTTTGAAAAAGGTATGATAAATACTATATTACAGTGACGTAATCATTTAGATTGATTTCTCTTTTTTTTTTTTTCATTAGGTCTAAATAGGAAAAAAAAACGTTTTAGATGCGAGAAGCTATATAGTACAAAGAGAGTGCTGCACATCTAAAAATTTTTGCATAACGATATATAATTAAGAACCTTTAGAGCTGACGTCAAAATTTGCATAATATAGACACACTTACAGATACACTTAGAATACAGATACACTTAGAAAAAGATGTTTAAAAATTTATTTATGAGATATAATGTTTTATTACAATAAATTCTTATTTAAATACGACGAAATAAAATGTTATATTCTTAGTAAATAAACTATCTACTTTATTTTTTGCAATTAATAAGATATATTTCACAGAAATGTATATTTTGTCATTAAAATTAAACTTTTTTATAATCAGTAAATATCGAAGCGAACATGTAATATTTATTTTTGCGAATATTTCGATTTTTTTTTCAATACTGATGTTGAAATACTCTGTAGGACCCATTTAATTTGTATTAATTAAAAGACATTAATTAATTTCAAAATGACGTAACTTGTATAAAAAAGAATATATATATATATATATATATTAAGTTTATTTTAATAATAATAATAATTCAAATTTGAAGATATAACATAAGGAACATAATTGTATAGGTGCAATAAATTCATCATTAGCTTCAGAAGATTAATATTAAAGTATATTACATTTGCGTATATATCTTAATAGTTTGAATCTGACACACTCGATTACAATCTTCAATTTTCCAAACATTCTAGCAGTCAAATATCAATTCACGATTACTTTACTCTCGCACTGAAAGCATTACCGTACATAATACACGCACGCAGGTCGTGTATTGCGTTAATTACGTTTAATTTGTCGCTTCGTCCGCGCGCTTTTTGAGCGTAAAGTTTGGGACCTTTCACGGACGGAACAGCGGGCCCACTGTCGCTATATCGTCGGGCCGCTCGCAGCGGCATAACTGAAATTCGAGCCGGCAGATCTAATGGTGCTAGCGGCAAGTCATCACGTACAGACCCCTTTTCGGCTCTACCGTCACGAAAAAGCAGAATCAAAGTCGCTAACACGCGAAAACCGTGTCGTGTTTCGAGCATTAACTAACGCGCGTATCATCGCGATGGTAACACGAGAATTTGCGATCGGCCGTTATGTCTCTCGTGATGTTTTGGCGGCCTTTCAATGTTAATTCTTTACTCTTCAAATGACGTTTAAACTAGAAATTACGAAAAAAATCTATGTGTTTAAGAAGCGTTGTACTCGAATAAAAAAACTTTGTCGACTTGAATAAATAGTCATACTTTGGACGGTCAGTTTATTCAATTCTATATGAAAAGAGAATGATCTTGCTGAAGTATTTAAGAGTTTAGCTAAGTACAGATCTAAAAATAATTTTGTTGAACTATTAAAATAATTATGTAAGGAACTCAAGCATGATGGACAAACCGCTGCAAAAAGTTTTGCTATTCTAGCAATCGATTTGAACGTTCTGTATAATTATATTTATAATTCAATAAAATTATTTTTAGTTCTATCTAACTAAAGTTTTAGCATAACGCGTAGTTTTCCAAGTATCTTTACTTATTTTCAATTTATTAATTATATTTTTTGATTGATTTTTTGGCTACTGATCGAGTTAAAATTGAGAAACAATAGTTTATCTAGTTTCGAAGAATACATATAGATGTTTGCCTGACATTTTGAAATAATTTATCTCTCAACTTTACATTTAATTTGACGGCATTCAGAAAAACAAATCTTCATAAAAAAACAAATCTTCATAAAATATGCAAATTGTCTACAAATTGTTTAATCGGATTTCTATCGAGTTTCTGAGTATCGTTTTTTCTTTCTCACCTCTGCAATTTTCGATTGAAAATTTTGTATCGGCAACCACTTTCGGCTGACACGGAGAATGCTTTAATCTTGTTTCTTCGAGCGACGAGGATTTTTCTGCGAACGCTCGAGCGAAGAGCCACCGTCTATTTTAGCCCGGCTAAGACGCTAAAGCGCTAAACGGTGCGTGCCGACGAACGCCATGTAAAGATATCTTAAGATACGAAGGACAGCCTGATGTGGATACCCGCGCTCCATTAACCGCGAGCCGCAAATCGAAGTGGGTCCAGTTTAATGAAGCCATCGCTGAGCAAGATAGCGAAAAGAAAAAGACTTGTACACGTCAAATAAATGTCGTCGTTCCCACATTTGTAAGGATCGCAACGGTAAATCCAACCTCTCAACCCTTTAAGCCTATCACCTTGGAACTTGAAAAAACTTTATGCGAAACGTTTTACAGCTACAAGTAATCGACAATTAAAGTCATTGTCGCTTAAATATTTTCTAAGAAAGACACAATTTCTTTATCATATAAACAAGAAATATATTTTGAAAATTGGAGTCTTTTATTTCGAAAAGTCGATGTAAGACTACTCGACTGACTATTTCGAAACGTTATCGAGATTAGCGCTGATTAATTGATTTTACATTAACAGATAGACAGGTGCAAAGAAATTTATCTTCCATTTTTTTATATTTTTTTTTCGTTTTCAATTCTCAATTTTTTTACGGATGTCACGTAGCATTTTCCTTGCCTCATCGAATGTTAATTCTTTATGCTGCTTCACTCCGTGTCTTCAGCGAGAAGCATAGTTACGTCCCTGATGTCCTCCTCCGCCGGCGTTTTAACCCATGCGCCGGTCTTCTACGGGATATCGTCTGTAAGATGAGACGCACCAGAGAAGCGCACCCGATACGGTGGACTAATTGGCCGATAAATCAACCGCCGGCTTACCTTCGCCGGCGCGGCCTCGAGCTCCTGACCTTCTAGACTCATAGGCAGAAACATCCGGACGCGCAGTACACACACGCCACGAGCCTAATTTCGAATGCGAGTCCAAGCGAACTATATCGACCTCCGGTTGACGCAAGATTTCGATTAAATCGTTTTAAGCTTTAGAGTTTTATTATATAGGCAAATTCGCGACGATTCTCTGGCTATCCTTCCATGAATTGTTACTCTTCAACAATTACTATTCAATCCACAATATCAAATAATTATTTTAATAGTCTAACAAAATTATTTTCAGATCTGTGTCTAGCTAAATTTTGAGAAACTTCAATAGAACTTTACTTTCCGTACAAAATGGAGAAAAACAATAATAGCAATAATATTCATTAAGCACAATAAGGTGTATTTCCTATAGCTAGAGTACATTGTTGGAATTCAAAATGAAATAAGTATAATATGTTCGATATTTGACGAGAGAACGATATTTGAGAACAAAATTTTAGTGCAGTCTAATGTAGGAATAAAAAACAGTTTGTGATTCGTAAGACTTATATTATTATTTTGCTTGATTGTGCCAGCAAGATGAACGAAACGGATTATAAATTTACTATTAATACAAGCCAGATTAAATTAGCTTTATTCCTACAGATCTTGTTTGTCTATACCGACAAATCGCGCTTGCGCAATCGGGATCTTCTTTTTCTTCTTCAAAATTAATGGCACGCCACAAAAATGGCGGCAATTCCGACCAGAATCGTAAATAAATCGTGAAATCAAAGTATAATATACCGATCATCTCAAACCAGAATGGGACGAGATAATGATGTAATCAAAACAAATAATGTAGTTGCACAGTCGAAGTCGGAAATGCTTTCCAAAAAATGAGGTGATGCTACACCCGAAGCGAGGCGAGACATACGCTCGAGCGATCTCATGAGACTTTGCGCGGTCGAGACCGACTCGCGAGGACGTGAGAGATCGGCTCTTCGGTCACGTAGTCCCGGTAGCTCCGGTAGCTCCGGTAATTTGTGTCCGCAACCGGCACGTCGCGCCGATGCGATATCTTTCGTGCGAAAGCAGCGAGAATGTGAGAAAACGGAGTGTCGCGCGGCGGAACAGGTTCCTCGGTTTCCGGAGGCAGATCGGCGACGGCGGCGACAGTGGTGGGTGCAGCGGTGATAGTGGCGTCGTGCACAGGGGAGCGCAGCTCTGTAAACCGCGCGCACGCACCACCATCGCCACTACTACCGCATCACCGCCACTACCACCATCGTCGTCGCTACGTATACGCGCTAATCACATCGAGCGAACTTGTCGGAATTAATTGGTCCCACCAATTAACGCGCGCTCTCTCGGACCGCTGCAGTTGTCGATGCGCGCCCAGCACGGGGGAGAATAATGGGAAGGGAGGAGCGTAGAATCGAGAGAACGACACTCCTGTCGCCACCTATATCCTGTCGTCTTTGTAAATCGTGGAAGACATAAGACTCCATGGCTAAGTCTCTTTAGTTAATTGAAATCCGAGTGAGAATCTGTTCGGTAGCGATTTGATGCAAATTAGGAGACATTCTGGATAAGTAACGTCAGTTAATATCGTCGTGTTTTGATCCTTTTTTATTTCTCTGTTTTACAGAGAAATCCATTAGTATAGGATTGATGTATGGGATGATTGCATAATGCATATTCCATTGAAATGATTTAATTTTAATAATTGTTCATTATTATTATTTTTCTGTATTTAAGATTTTTTTCAATTTTTTTATTTAATTATTTCTGCAGTCTCTGCTTTTAATTTGTTTGATATATTTTCAGATTTTCCTAATTTTCTTTATCAATTTAATTGATATTTAAATGATTTGCAAAGGACTAAAAGTCTATAGAAGAGCATTAATTATTTTGTTGGCACATAGTATTTTATTAGTTGAGCAATATATACTAATTGCAGAATGTATATGATAAATTTATTATTTTGAAATTTTTTCAAATATGCATTTTTCTGTTTTATCGACGCTCCTCTGATAATGTACAAATAATTCGTTTAGTAGGAAACTAAATTATCGATAGTAGAAAAATGTAGATAATGTAATGTTTATCATGTGATGATAAATATATTACATGCAACAATTTATTCGAACACACACCAGATGGACATACTATCTTGTTTAAGAATTCATATATATTTTATATAAAATAAAAATTATATAAAATATAGAATATTATAGTTATATAAAATATAGATATAAATTATATAAAATATAGAATATTATAGTCAATAATTTCACACATACAGTATTATTGTTCACGCATTTACGAAGGTCGTTTGATTAATTAAATTACATATAAAACAAAACAAATGTTGAAAACTGATGTGGACATTTAATATCTATCGCAATATTTTTCGCCAAATTTTCAATTGAATTTGAGATCCGACTTTTTCCTCATATAAATTCGATTTCGTATATCATTTTTTGACAAGGATCTTTTTATTTGAGAGTAACAGAGAATTATCACGACGTGCGCGAAACCTTTGATCATATTACAACAAAATATAGCATTTGAAGATTACGATTATTTTTCTTTTAGAAAACATAATCGTCAAAAATATTTTTTTTTTCATTCATTGAATTCCAAGAAAAATATAACAATGTGTCAACTGTGTATCTCCTAAAAGGAAAAAACAGCTTATTATCTCTCCAATGCATCTATTGTGTATCTTAAAACAAAATGAAAATTACAAAAGTGAGCAAATTCACTAGACTGAAAT
>Ga0157363_1005261_pt1 | contig 12036 bp, 4 predicted proteins | sample AttsexASBM1_FD_111477 | JGI IMG/M metagenome (GOLD analysis project Ga0157363, IMG submission 111477) | Fungus gardens microbial communities from leaf cutter ant in Ribeirão Preto, State of São Paulo, Brazil - Atta sexdens ASBM1 | ecosystem: Host-associated > Fungi > Mycelium > Unclassified ...
CGTTCGATTACCATTTGTTTCGATTTTTGCAGAATTTCCTTAATAGAGTAAACTTGATTTCAAAAGGAGCCTGCGAAAATCATTTATCTCGGTTTTTTTTATCGAAAATCACAGAAGTTTTAAATCGATGGAATAATGGCTTCGCCTGAAAAATGATAAAAGATCATTGATCAAAATGGCACATATTTGATTCAATAAATGATTTGTAAACAATAAAAATATGTCAATTATGCTCCAATTTGTAAAAAGACTTTTCCCTAACCCAATATTTAACGGTTTCCAAATCAGGACTATTTATCAGGAAAATTTTTTTAATGTTATTGAAGTCAGGGGAAATCATGAAATTTTGTCTGGAAACCAAGGAAAAGTTTTGAATTTTTTAAATGAGGAATTTGTGATAATCCTATTAATGCTAAATGTACTACATCGATGTAACAGGTATTATCAAGACTGCATGATGATATTCTTTCGGGGCTGAAGCCTGATGTAAAAAAATTAATTCCAACGTGTTCTTTATCTTTAACTGAAGCAAGTCTTGAATTATATCTTGTTCAAATAATTAATTGTTTATACTTATTTTTAATAAAAGTATGTGTAGAGAATTAAAAAGCGCACTCTTAAGAGTACTTTTGAATTTTTGTGTTAAAGGAAAAAAGTCCATAATAAAGAAGTAACGCAAATTGATCTGATAAATAGAGTCATCAATTATATTTTAAAGGTAAGAATATCATTTGAAATTTTTTAATTAAATGCGTTTAAAAAATGCACGTTAGCATACTACAAAAAATAATGTTATAAATATATCTGTGCTGATACAATAAGTATTATCAAGACTGCAATGATGATATTCTTTCGGGACTGAAGCCTGATGTAAAAAATCTAATTCCAACGTGTACTTTATTTTTGACTGAAGCAAGTCTTGAATTATATTTTGCTTAGTTATTTAATTAATTGTACTTGTTTTTAATAAAAATATTTTGTATAGAGGATTGAAGGACGCACCCTCCCTCTCAAGAGTACTTTCCAACAAGTAATTGAAGACTAGCTTTATTTAATAGAAAGGTAAATTGCTTGTCAAATTTATTAATTATTCTATATTAAACTTTTCATTCGTGTAAAAAATGAAAGTATTATAATAAAAAATCATCAGTTGCTTTATCTTATTAATAATGTGATTGAGATTCCTCTAAAATGAATTTTTATTAACGTATTTGCGAGAAGAATAAATAAATATGGGACACAATTTTTTATGCTGAAAGTAAACTGATGAATAACTGGCTAGAGTCCTGAATGAAAGATGAGAAATCACTCGTTCACATACTGATTTGTAAACTGTGTTAATTTTTACATGAATATTTATTTACGAAAATAATCAATTTCTATTTGTTACAGCATTCTATACAATATGGTCCAGCAATTGGAACTTAATTATTTAAATATCTATATTGATTTTTTATATTTGAATAAATATATTCTTTTATTAAAAATGTATTAAATGTGATTTATTTTAGATATTTTTTGATTTCTTATCATTGAAGCATTGTTTTTTAATGGATATGAATTGGAATTAGTGAAAAATATCAAGATAAATGGGTATTACATTTAAGATATTTAGAAAAATATATATACATATCTCGTGAAAAAAGCTTTGACAAAACATTTTATTGTTAACCGCAGAAAAAGCCATATACACTTTCACACGAAATCGATCATAGTTCGATAATAATATTGAAAAATTTACAATAATTAAAATGTACATAAATATAAAGACGACGATGATGTTGCACGTTCCTTTCGTGTGTGCCAGAACTGTAGAAAAATTATCTCGAATATTTTTCGCAACACTCGTTGAACAACTTATTTAGTGATAATACAGGCGTGTATATAATTCCTTTCCTTCATTCAATAAGATGACAATGCTAATTGCGTTCTGAGGTGCGCTTTTTATAAATTTACAGAGCTTTGACTTCACACATGAAATGTGATATATTTAAAATTGAATACACGGCCGGAGCGGGTGGAAGGAACGATTTTTGGTGTTTTGCGCTTCTATAAATCTATCTAATCCTATATACTTTTAGCCGCGACGGTCAAGTGCCATATAATATATTTTATATATATATATATATATATATATATATATATATATATATATATATATTTTATTGGTACTATCCGAACGCAGCACGCACCTTTTTTGCTTTTTATACCGCAAGTTAGTACAGATTAACAATAGCGATTTAAATGTTCACACGTTGCGTGCTCTATCGTATAAGTCTCTATTTGTTATAATTTATATAATATACCTCTTTTTCTTCTAGAATTCCTTTGCGGTGATCTTAATTTTTTATGCGATATTTTATTCTTCTTACTATCGTATTGCTCAACCAATGCCATGAGAAACCTGCGCTCAACTTGTACCAATAAAATCCGATTGCTCTTCGGTTATTTCTTTTCTCCATCGTTTAACATTATCGATATTATTTCAATTATACTTTTATCTGTTAATACTTATTAAATATTCTTTTAATTATTGTAGATCACAGACAACTTGTTCTTAATCCATAAAAACAATTCAATTATCTTTTTTTCCCCATAGATTACCGATGTGTGTACACTATGTCTTTCACGGTGATGTATTGTGTATGTATGTATGTAGGTATTGCTCGATGTGTGTATGATTGCATAAATAGCACGAATTCCAGAGACGTAACCGAAATGTCGAGTGATAATTACATGTCTTTTTCGGATCTCGCCCAGTTTATTGCCACGTGGAACACAAATATTTTCAAAGAGGCTCCAGATTGTAGATAATCAAATAATTCATATATTTTCAGTAAAGTCTTCTAAGTTTTTCGATACAAACGCTATAACTAAATGCTCATGGGCATTTCGAAGTATTACTTGGATACTTCCAGGATTAGATTTCCATGCGGCAAACGTTTGGTCGATATCCAGGCGATGTTAACGCTAAAATCATAATGTAGCGTATATAGCTAATTATGTTCACGGTCGATGTTGGGACGATAATAAGACAAGCCGTCCTTTTTAAGCCTGAGAAGTAGCACGAACCTTATTATGACTGATATTTTTATCGAGATTACAATTTATTTTCAACTATTGCGCTCGAAGTATGTTTCACCCTTGAGGGATGCCCGTTAAAACTTGTGTGCAGAACAGTTCAATTTTGTCAAATATAATTAATAACATTAAAATAAGTAAACTATACATATTGTTGAAAAAGAAACAATTTAGTGACAATGGGTCTGCTCTTTTTAATTATGCTCTTAACACCTGTTTTCTCTTTTCTTAATTTCTTCCTGAAGGAATAGCGTATAATTTGCCTCGTTTGAATGCAGAAAGCGCACCTAAAAACAACAGGCCATATCTCGGATTTTTCTCTCGAGAAAAGCTCTCCGTTATATACCGAATGTTCCTTCGCTTTGTGCACTTGTATCGATTTAAATGCGCATATGTAGCAATTGTAAGACTCGCGAAGGTACCTACATTTCTTCGTACGTGTCGGTCAGGTACCTGAAAACCGTTAGAATTTGTGCGTGTGGATATCATAGTACATGGACGAGACCGCAACAGGGTGCGGGGGGGGGGGAGGGGTGGACACTTGCGAATCGCGCGTTTTTTTTATTTGCAAAAGCGTGTCGTCAGATAAAAGTGGAACGGACGTGATGTCGTCGGTGTGTTTGATAAAAGTGTCTAACGACGCACGCGAGTGGACGCATCATGATCACACAGCAAGCGAATTACCTGATAATACTCGTAACGTTTAACGGTATTTAGCTCATAGTTTTACTGATAAGTTCTTTAAGTTCATAGCTATATAAACTCATGACTTTAATATACAGATAGCGCGTGATGCCGCGAGTAGAACCTCGCCACGCGTTTTTTCCTCCTCTGCATTCCCTAGATGGACGTCCGTTCAGTATCGTTGAGTGAACCAGAGAAAGCGTGTACTCGGTATGCACTTCGTTGCAAATTTGTATCAATCGTTTTGAGAATGACACGAGTCCAACTTTGAGATTCAATCAGTTAATGGGCATAGAGAGAGAGAGAGAAAGAGAGAGCTGCGAGACAGAAAACATTTATCGCTTACGTGTAAGCTTATGTGTAAAAAATAAGCTTCTTTAAAGTCCGCAATTTGGTGCCGCATGGATGAAGACGTACATTCCAAAAATTTACGGCTGGCACAGGCAGATTTATAATCCGCCGTTGAAAATGTATCGCTTATTACATATAAATTTATAACTTAATCATTACACATTTTTCTATAATTCGAGAATAGTGCAGACTTTAATTTCTTTTAAGACTTCCGCCATTTTCAAAGCGACCGATTTATTTTCTCTTTATGTAAAACGATCATCTACCATTGTGGATACATCGTGGAAAATCGTTTAAAAATATACGGTGTATCCCGAATGCTACGTATACGACAGTAAGGACAGATTCTTCGTTTACAAGGATGCGATATACAGGCACGGGATTCGCGAATTGATTTCGGATCACGAATCGTACTTAGACAAGCTATGAAGAAGGCATCGTGCGAGGTAAATCAATTTTGGCAGGCGGTATAACGACTGCGCCACCAACTTCTAAACATTTGCAAGAAATGAAGAACTTTTCTGACGCATACGAGCATCGCATTAAAGATATCGCGTTTGAGAGGGACTGCTGTCTCTCTGGCATGAGTTGCGACAGAGTTATACGCACGACTTCGCAATTATTGAGCTATTATCGAGTAGGAAAAAGTACGTCGCGAAATATCGTAACTGCAAGTTACGTAGTAGTTGGCGCTTGTAATGGGGACAGATTTTTACAATAGAGAAATGGCAGATTCGTCAAAGGTTTCCTTGAATTACCGTGTAATCGCGTACGAATGTCTCGAAAAAGTACCGAGTTTGCCTCTGGTTCACTCTGTGAATCGCGAGGGTGGATTTTAATCGATCCTGAGACAGAGAGATAACTTGCTCCTCTTCCTCATCCTTCCTCGATTCAAAAAAGCTTCTTTACGGATGGCGATGAATTATCGCCTAATGTGGTCTCCACGAGATATTATTCAGACCTTGAAAATGTCGCTTCAAACTGCTGCCGTCGGCCCAGGGGGAGTTGAGATACTCGTCGTCATCGTCTTGTTCAAGTTTCTGAAAGATAAACACAAACATGAAACTTTTCTTTTAATATTTTCTTAATAAGGAATATCATCTCGGATTTATTTATTTCGATTCGCTTGAAGTTATACGAGCTTATTTATTGACTTATTTACGAGTTAAATTTAAAAATTAGTTAAATTTAATTATTAGTGAATTTAATTATATTACATTGAAGATTATATGTAACATGAACGTAATCATCTTTTAAGAAACTTTTAAGAAAATCTGCTTTTCTCATTTATATTTAAAAAATAAAATATTCATACAATAATATATCTTTAACTGTGCATTTATAATTGCAACATAACAGTATGTTGTCTTCAAAATTAGGAATATCAGTTTAGCTTCGTCGTGTATCTTAACTTAGTTCGCTCTCCACATTTCGCATATTCAATTCGTAAATTCGAAGTCTCATTGATATTCCAAACTTGCTCATCTATGTGAATAGAGCGTGAACGACCTTAATACCTTGGTTTCTGCAAACTCGTGCAGTATTCGCGAATAGACCACCACGAGAATTCGACAAGGTAGGCGAGTTCGCGGGGGTTGTCGCTGGAAGCTATAGGAGGGCTGAGAAAGCAAGGGGTGAGTTAGGCGGGGCTTGAATGGTTGGGTCAGAATCGATGCTCGCGTCCTTGCTTGATCTCAGCGTGACCTCTCTCACGCATTCCGCATCAACGTCAAAACCGCAGGTCCACATTTGTGGGGGGTTAACTCGCGATTGATTATAAGCACATGTGCGAACTCGTGCCGCACGGAAACGTGCATGCGTCGAGCATATATACTCAGGAAAAGTAGGTGAATTAAACAAAGTAATTTGCTATGTTAGGTATGGTTGTGTAACACATTTCGAAGCAATGAAATTTCAATCATTCCCATTCAGCATAGAATTTGCAGCGATATTTGCTGCAATTTTTGTGCAACTTTGTGCTGTAAGGATTGAAATCAGTTCAGATATTAAAAAATCTTATTTACAAGATTTAATATCTTTTCTCTAATAATGTCAAATTTAATTTTTTATAATAATATATGCTAATTTAAAGATTTTTGTAATTATTGTAGACTTTTCAGAAGAGGGATGAAAAGATTATTTAATCTCGATGCGAAAACGAAAAGATTTTGATATATTGAAAGTAGAAAAGATTTGTGAATTTAATATATCTTCATAGAAAGTTTTTATTGAACAAGTTTTTTCAGAAAGTAGGAGTTCAAAAGTTATTTTCTTCATCTACTTTCCAATTCACGGAATAATTATAATTCTCTCTCGCTTTCTCATGCTGATAGATGACAGAATAAATTAGGACGAAGTAGTATAAGTAGCTTTGAATACGTATACTTGCTACTACATCTTCTTGACAAATATAACAAGTCAAATATTGTTGCGCGTGTAGTCCTTTTCAAGAGTAAAATTGATTATTTACGTATGTAGAACACGCTCGTCCAGTGTTTACTTAAAAATGTTTGTTTGTGATTTATTATCTCCACATCATATACATTGCAGAGATCGTTTATGATTTTTTCTTGAGAAATGTTAGAAAAGTACACTTTTGTGTAGAAATATTACGAAAACAAATTCGCTGTCATCATACAACGGTACTTGCGAAAGTTTCCGCTTGAAAGATGAGACCTGAGGAAATAGGGATGTTTGATCGTTGCTTCTACCGCAGCTAGCCTTTTGAACGGCATGGATGAAATCGAGGATACTTTAGATAGATTACTCTGTATATTTGCTGCTGAATGATGGTGGGAGAAGTGGCGACTCGCAGTCTATCGCGCAGTCGTTCGACCTATATCGTCCTGCATCCCGAGTCGCTATTTATAGATAGATGCGCCGGTAGTCTGGTCGAGAGCACTTTCTGCGCCATCATTTTATTACGTCGATAGCGTTTTAAGAATAAATTGTTCTTATGGAGTTAATCGCGAATTAAAAAGAAACGTTACTGCAAAAAGTCGAGAAGAGATTTCCATATGGCCCCTGTCGCGTACTTGTAGCGATTCAGAAATATTCTGCTGAATTCGTGGATCAATTTATCTTCCGCAAATGTATCCTATGTCTGTTCTACGCCCACGAAAGCGATATTCGATCACGCACATGTTGTATTCTGTCGAAAATCTGATTGTTACATAATTCGGAATTCTCTTCGATCTAATATTATTGGAAGATATATCTGTAGTATATATCGATATATTTCTTTAATGGTTCTGCAGATCGATCATTTAGAATCCACAATTAATTATTATTACGATTAAAGATGTACCAGGTCTATAGATTTCTGCAAAAAGTGAATGGAATTGAAAATTTATACTTTCCATATAAAAATGTGTGTCTACTTGTATCGTTACAATTACTTTTTTCCAACAAAAATAATTATCTAACAAAAGTTATTCAATAAAAAATAACATTAAAAAAAATTTTTTTAATATCTGTGCTCTAATAGAAATGTATGGAAATGTATTATAAAATAGTGACATAAATCAAATAGTGACTCAATTTTTTAATATACATTTATCAGGTTAAGCCTTTTTCCTATAATAAAAAACTTTTTATTATAGGAAATGACTTTGACATTTTCTATTTATATTTATCACAAAAATTTATATATAAAATAATTATATATTAATAATTACATTAATATCAAGAAAGAAGTAACGAAAATAGTAATGACTCGTTAATTTTTGTATAACAATAACGAGATACCTTTTGTAAATCAGTAACGAGTTACTTTCATAAAGTAACTTTGCCAACTTTGTTATATGCATATAAAACAGTTCAACAAGATCAATATTTTTATCTAATAATACAATTTTATAGTTTAAATAAAATTTTTCTCGTTTTATCTTAAATATCTCTTCGATATAACTTACTTGACTTTTCTTTTTCAATTCTTTTTTAATATTTGTTTATTATTGCTTATATTATTTTGATTAATAAAAACAATGCATATGCTTGATATTGTTATATTCTTTAATGTCTGGTATTTTGATTTAAAAAAATTATTTATAATATATTCATTTTTATGAAAGTTATAAGCAATATTGATTTGGACTTGCTATACTTAAATAAGTATTGTTCCCGTGTGGCGGTTAATTAATTATTTTTTAAAAACATGTCTCTCTACTTTTTATTGAAATTATTTTTTATCTAAATTCTAAATCATTGCTAAACTTTTTATATTATTTTTATAAATATGATAAATATAATAAATATGATAAATATGATATAGAAAAATTGGTAATTTTTTTATAATTTTTCATTTTACTAAAAATGAAATATGTGTAATACATCCTTAATCTCGATTAAAGTCGTGCCGGAATAACATACTTCGATTACGACTATCACGAGATCAAATTGTTATTAAGAATATACGTAATCTGATATATTTTTACGTACAATATATTTTGACATTTTTTCGAGCCGTATTTATTAGCATGAAACATGGGAGTATGAAGTATTCTATCATTCATGGCAAATAAAATGGTCATTGTATTGATTGCTTATTTGTCACTTAAGAGGTGTACGTTCTAGCGAACGTCTTTACGTACAGAAGTTCTCAGAATGTCAATATTTGTAAAATTTACCGACCCGTTATTGTTAAACGATACGTTTCCGTAATTGAATAGATATATGAATATTTCGAGTTGTTTGTGAACAACTTGTCACGCCAATTCGATTGCTCACAACCAATCAATTTTATATAGAACAGAGGAACGCTTGTTCAGGTGGATTATCGAACACCTTCGGTATACCGCAAACCACAAAGGAAATTGACTGAATACTAGTATGGTAACGTTATACTTGAACGTGCGGACTGCGAAACGACATTTATACACTCAGTGCACTATCTCTATAATGAGTCGTCCATTCAGACGACTTTATGTCTGGGGTGAAATTATTGTATCTGAGTTAAGCATTTAGACGGAGGAAGTTAACTCTTACAACATAAATACTTATCTGTGATTATGAAGCAGAGATAAGTAAACGAACGAGAAGAGAGTTCCATTTTATTCTAAATTGTGCCTCTGAAAATTTATTTATTTTTTACATTACTCATTTTATATATATATTTTACAGATACATTTATGCGGAAGGAAGAACGCGCCGCGATAGCTTTTCCGGAGCTCAAACAGTATTATTATTAGGTATTTTAATGCCATCTAACGGGAAAAACGCCACGAACTTTTTCCCACACCTAATATTACTTTTAGAAAATAACTCTTAAGTCGTCGATAATTGTGGCTAAACCGATTATACCTATTGATGCTTAGAATTAGAAAATCTTTTCGAAGCCTTACAGAAGACCTACAAAGATGCTTAAAAGCGAACGACAGTCAACAAGTAAGATAGCGAAGCTGGACAGCCTCTTTATGTTGACCCGTTCTCAAATTCAATCGATACCACGAGATTTTCGAAATGGTGCTTACCCCTGAACGGAGAGCGAGTTAGGAATTCCGTCAAGACTTTCCCTGCTGATGTCGTCGGCCATTGCGACCTTGAGTTGGTGCCCGAAGCTCGCCAAATCTTCCCTGAAAGCTTCACTTCCGGGCGTCAATGCACCGCTAGTGGGTGGCAAGGGTGTATCGGCGCCTTCTCCTTCTTCCCCTTCTTCACCCTCTTCACCACCTACGAGGACTACCTCGTCTTCGTTGTAGATCTTGAAGTAGGCGATAGTGAGGTATATCACCGAGATTATGAAAGATGGTATCGGAATCGCCATCGCGTACACAAGATTCATATACACCTAAGGAAGCGTTTCAAACATGTGACTAGAACTTGGCGGAAATTAATACATCCAGAGTTCTTTTATCCACATATCAATAAAGTTTTGTGGAAAAAATCCCACGAACGAATTTCGACTAAAAGATTAACTTAATTACAAATATTTTGTAATCAATTCACTACAAGATACATGAAAAAAATTAATTGATACAAATTTCAGGAATATACTATGTAAATAAATATTACTTCTGAATAATAATGGGACAAATAATGGCAAGAATAGTGAAGTGAGATTGTATATAATTTGATAAATGATAATCAGCTTCATAGAGATATTTGTATTGAAAAGTAACTAAACGTTATTTTTCAATTAAACAATATTAATAATAATTAAAAATCGACTGAGACATGTTCAACACAATTAAACAAAGAAAACCAAGATGAATCTTGGTATCTAATAATATTTTTTTGTGAATTTCTAGTTTAAATAAGTCTAGTTAAATAAGTTACTTATTATTATCATCATTATCATCATCATCATCATCATCATCATCATCATCATCATCATCATCATCATCATCATTATTGTTGTTGTTGTTATTGTTGTTGTTGTTGTATCATATGCTTTGTTAGTTGAATTGATAAAACATTCGCATGGAATGAAGGAGATTCAGGTTTGAATTCCGGCTCGAGATGAATTCTTTAGTATTTTGAAGATACTTTTAAAAATGTTTTAAAGATGCTAGTAGATTAGTAATATTAAATTGTTCATCAATTTTATTTATATAATGTTACATAAATCAGTTTCAATTTAGAGTTTTTTGTATTTCAAATCGATAAATAATTAGCAGTTTGCTTAATCCGACTTTTGTTTCACAAAATTTTCTGTTGAACTTATTTTATTGAATTTTAATATATACAAAATTTTTAGGTTGCTGATTACAAATATGAAGTCAAAATTAAAATAAATAAAATAGCGAATTCAATATAGCAGTTAAATTAAAAAAAAAATTATTCTTCAAAATGTTATCGACGTAATAAGTGATATTATTATTACAACCTTCATAAAAATTTTTTTATATCTCTAATAATTCTTAAAATATAATTTAAAAAAGAAGAAAAATCGTTTTATTTAAACGAGCAATATTACTCTTTAAAATTTTTTTGTCTCAATAATTTCTATATTCCTATCATGTGTACATAAAATTTCATTAAAATTACAAAATTCAACATTTTTCTTAACCATTTCTTGATTATTATTGGATTTATCATTTAAATTTTACAATTATGAATGCAAATTTAGTGATTTAAGAAATTAGTGATTTCAAAAACATCTATATAGAAATTTTTAAGATTATTATCATTTTCATTGCATTTTCTAGCATTTTTCTTTAAATTGCATTTTTTTTTAAATTGTCAAATTTGACTCATCTTTTGTTTATAACTTATTGTTAATGCAAAATCATTACATATTTATTCATGTGTACATATACAAGTCTTAGAGATATAAGCATACCAAACTTACAAATCAATTATGAAATACGTGTAAAAATAAAAAAATTTTGAAGAGATAAGTATTTTATTATGTGCAACAAAGATTTAAAAATTGGAAATTGTAAAATTAAAAAATATTATTAGGTACAATCCCCTCCCGCTCTCCCCAAGATCTATCTTGATCAAATATGGTCACCTTCTTCATTTAATTGTATTTTCCATTCAATTTGTAAGAATAAATTCTAAAAACATTACACGATATCACTATGAAAATATCATTGCTAAGATATCATTGCCATCTTGATCTTACAAAGTGACTTTTTTATAAATTCGACGGAAGAATACCCCTGAGAAAGCCGTGTTATTCGCGCCACGTGATCCTATTTCTTCCTGTCATCCATTCGTTCGAAGGATTGGCACTCGTGCAGCATCGAGAGTACGGCGGCGAGCTTTTCCGGGAACGCCGATGTTATCGGCGGTTTATAATAGCACGCCGGCCGCACACTTGTGGAAATTGGATTTCTGCGCGCCAGGAGAAATTTTCTTTTCTTCCGAGCGGCGCATCGCACGCCGCGATGGCTTCCGTCTTTGTCATCGGCCGCCTATTCAACCGCTTGAAATGCATTGTCCGTTCCTTGTAAATGGTCGCATTTCCGTCAC
>Ga0157363_1005262_pt1 | contig 12036 bp, 12 predicted proteins | sample AttsexASBM1_FD_111477 | JGI IMG/M metagenome (GOLD analysis project Ga0157363, IMG submission 111477) | Fungus gardens microbial communities from leaf cutter ant in Ribeirão Preto, State of São Paulo, Brazil - Atta sexdens ASBM1 | ecosystem: Host-associated > Fungi > Mycelium > Unclassified ...
ATAACCGCCTATGCAGTCCTGTTTCCGACCGACGCCGCGCGGGACTGGTCGGGGGGGTGCGCAACCTTCTGGGAAAGGTCTCCCGAAACTGCGGCCGCCGTGGCCGATAATTGCCCCCACTTCGACCTCTTGCCTTTGCAGCGACTGGAAGAGCCAGCGCCCGGATGGGTTCAGACGTCGGACGGCTTCGCTACCCTCTTTCTGCGGCTGCCCTCAACGGCGCAGAAAGAGGACGGGCTTGCCGTGATGTTCTATCCCGGGCGGGGCAAGGGCAGACTGCTGGAAGGCGTGGACCGCCTTGGAGGCTTCGCCCGCGATATGGGCATGTCTTATGGACAGATAGCCGCGCGGTGTCCTGATCTGCGCCCTGTCCTGCGGGCGTGCTGGAAGGCGACTGAAAAGAAGCGTCGTAAAGCGTGGCAGGAGCGCGCAGTGCTCCGCAGGAAAGCCAGAAAGGCAAACCGTGAGGGGAGGCTGAATAACGTTTGGTTCCTGGAGCCTGATCCGTGGAAACTTTGATGAGCAGGCGAAGAAGGTTCGGGGCGGCCCTTCCGGGTTCGTTCGCCCTACTACGCTAGGCTCCTTCGTCGCCAAGCTCCGCCTAGCCCCGACGTCCAGCCGCCCTCAGGCGGGCGTCTGGCCCTCGGGTCTGTCCCTTTCGGGTACGGCTCACCCGCATCCTTTTTCGCTAACGGTCGGTCCTGGTCCGGGACGTTCTACCGGGAGACGGCTCTTCGTCCCCCCCGAACGGTCCTGAAGGACCGCCCGGGAGGGCCGTTCCACGACAGCGTCCTCGCATCCAGCGTTCAGTCTGACAGTTGCCGTGCCAGTCCGTAAAGCCACTACGCGACCCTCGGCGGCCGGTGTCAGGCCCGCGTCTACTGCAGGGCCGCACGCGACCCCGCATCAGCCGCAGGCCAGCCCCCTTTGCTCAGGACGCTCCGGGCTTGACGGCCTGTCCCGTCGACCGTCATGGCCGTTGGCAGGATGGGCTCAGGAAAACGCCACTGCCGTTCCACTCTCGTCGCCGTCAGTGTGCTCGCCGCACGGGCAGGATGGGTCTAGGAAAACACCAAGTAACGACAAAGTACGCAAGACAATATATGCGTTTCTATACTTGTTTATTTGCGCATTTCTGGCGGTATCCTGCCGTTTTTTGTTGATTTCTCACCAAGTAAAACCTATTATCTATTCATGGACAGAGGGGGCGCGCCTCTCAGAAAGTCCAGTTGGTTACTTCTCTTCTTCTTTGGAGATCCCCATGTCCGGTTCTGTTAATAAAGTCATTCTTGTCGGCAACCTCGGTCGTGACCCGGAAGTGCGTCACACGCAGGCTGGCGCCAAGATCGTTACTCTGTCCGTGGCCACTTCGGACACATGGAACGACAAGCAGTCGGGTGAGCGTCGGGAGCGCACCGAATGGCACCGCGTGGTCATTTTTAACGAGCGCACCGCAGACGTTGCCGATCGCTACCTGCGATCAGGGCGCAAGGTTTATATCGAAGGCGAACTGCGTACCCGCAAATGGACCGATCAGGGCGGACAGGAGCACTACACCACCGAAGTCGTGATCGACCGTTACAACGGCGATCTCGTGCTGATCGACGGCAGCCGGGGCAACAATAGCGGCTCACGATATGAGAACGGTAACGGGGGCGGGCACCCAGATGATCGAGATCCCCCGTTCTGAGGCACAGGGGCGGCCGACCCGCTGCCCCGTACTTCCATGTTCCCGTAAATCTCTGGTATTCGTCAGACCACTTCGTCAGGAGCCTTCGGCATGAACCGCAGCGCCATTCTTTTCCTTTTCGTGCTCCTCATGACAGGGCTGGCCGTGGGGGTTTACGCGTCACTGGCCAGCTATCCGTCAGCCGTGCCGGCTGCTTTGCAGGGCACTCGCAACCTTGTCCTTTTTGGCGAGACCGCAGCCTTTATGCTGGTGCTGTTTGTTCTGGGGCTTCTGGCGTTCGCCATACGCAACGGGATCGCCAGTGCCGGCAGCGTTTGCGCTCTGGTGCTGGGCCTTGTGGCAAGCGGATGCGGGATTTTCTATCTGGTTAGCACTCCGGGCCTCCTCTTTTAAGGACGTCAGCAGGAAGGTCAGGAGGACCGCAATGTCCCCTGCTCCTTTCCGGTCCCTGGACCGCCTCGGCGTTCCGCCCTCGGCCCGATTGCCACAAGGCTGCCGAAGTATCGCGCCTCCCTCTGACACCACCAGCGGCCTCCGGGCCGCTTTTTTTATCCGCCTGCCCAGTTCAGGTGGACGCGCCCCAAAGGCGCGAAGTCTTATGCCCCCGGTGCTCGCCCCCCACAGGGGGGCTGCGCCTGGACGGTGCAAAAGGCTACATTGAGCCCATGTCACGACAAACCGCGATCCGCATTGGCGCTCTGATCATTCAGGCAGCCATTCTTCTCCTGATGGCTCAGGCCCTCTTACCACCGATACGGGGCGGTCTGCTGATCCTGTCGGTGGGCTTTGTGGCGTTCTTCCTGACGCGGGACTCTTCCGGGAAAAAATCAGGGCAGTAAGCAGAAGACGCAAAAGAGGATCGGGGTGGCCCTGCCGGGTTCGCTCACTCTATTTCGCTAGGCTCCTGCGTCGCCAAGCTCAACCGAGCCCCGACGCCCAGCCGCCCTTGACCGGGCGTCTGGCCCTCGGGTCTCGGCCCTTCCGGGTAACGGTTCTCCCACATCCTTTTCCGCTGACGGCCGGTCCTGGTCCGGGACGCTCTACCGGGAGACGGCTCCTCGTCCCCCCCGAACGGTCCTGAAGGACCGCCCGGGAGGGCCGTTGCGTGGAGGCGGCCTCGCATCCAGCGTTCAGTCTGACAGTCGCCGTGCCAGTCCGTAAAGCCACTGCGCGACCCTCGCCGGCAGGTGTCAGGCCCGCGTCTGCTGCAGGGCCGCACGCGACCCCGCATCAGCCGCAGGCCAGCCCCCTTTGCTCAGGACGCTCCGGGCTTGACGGCCTGTCCCGTCGCCCGTCTTGGCCGTTGGCAGGATGGGCTCAGGAAAACGCCACCTCCACTCCACTCTCGTCGCCGTCAGTGTGCTCGCCGCACGGGCAGGATGGGTCTAGGAAAACGACAGGGTATCCTTAAGTAATCAAGATATATTTTTACTTGAAAAGGAGAATAAAACCGCAATTTATGGCAGTTTGCCGCGCTTTTTCTCTTGCGCTAAAAGGCCGGAAACGCTATCTTTTACTTGTCGAGAGGGAATGGCCCTCAAGACAAAGCGCCCCGAACGGTGTTCGAGCACCGAACGGGACTTCGCTAGACTAGAAAGGCTTAGTTTCATGTCCGACGCAACGAACACAATCGCCCAGAACTCCGCATTCGGCAAGGCGACCCCCGCACAGGTCCGCCGCTTTCAGGAAGCCGAGCGCCGCACGAAGGCCATTTCTTCCCCCACGCTGGCAGACGTCCTGCGCCTTGTTCCGTCCGATGAACAGATCAGCAAGATTGTGTCCGTGTTCGGCGTCGAAGCCGGTGACGTGGACGAGCTGACCGGGGCCGGGTCCAACATGATCCGCGAACAGTACGACCTGATGTCCCCCATTCTCGTCACCTACATCCGCGAGGAACAAAACTTTCAGGGCCTCAAACTCCACCTCGACCGCGTGGTGGACGGTCTGGTCCGCTCCGCCTACGGCGCAGCCAACTTCTATGAAGGCCGCCGCACCGTCGCCAAGGACGCGTCCGACAGCTATGCCAACGAGCACCGCGACGAAGACCGCATGGGCGTCGACGGAGGAGACAACCGCGTTGCCAACCTGCGCCGCATCGCCGCAGAGAATGGGGCCAAGGCTTACGCGCTGGCATGTGTCGCATCCGGCGCATGTGCGGCCTACGAGGAACTGATGGGCCACCCGTGGAAGCCCTACACCCGCGACAACGGCCGCACCCTTAGCCAGTCTGTCGCAGCCGCGCAGGCCGACGCTCTCGGCTTCTAACAGCCCGCCCGCCGCGCCTCACGGCGCGGCTCTTCCCGTCCTTCTGAACATCGAAGAGCGACCGGCCTCGCCCGGTCGCGGAGCCTGTCTCATGTCTCACGCACTCGCCCAATATGTCCCCGACGCCAGCGCCAAAAGCCTACCCCTGAGGAGGCTGGAGCACCTTGCGCGTGGCTTTGCCATCGCGGACGCCCTCATGACCTTTCTGGAAAGTACGCGCTTCGATTCAAGCATCGAGAAGGCCGCAGAAGACGCGCGCGCCGCTGGTGCTACCCCTGCCGAGATCCGGGCCGCCTCGAACGGCCTCGCCTGATCGGCCTCGGCCAGATCCACACATGCAAAAGGCGGTTCCCCTGGGAACCGCCTTTTTGTTTTCTGGTCAGAGCGCGCCAAAATGGACACAACCGCGCAAGCGCGGCTGTGATGTATGTTGCGTCAGGGCTCCGCCCTGATATCCAAAGCTCGGGCCGATCAGCCGGGAACAGGTGCGGGCAGTACCCACGTGAGAACTGCGGCCATAGCCGTAATGGCCACGGCAGTTTTGATAAGAATGCGGTGCTCGCATGAACAGCGAAGATAGCGTAGCGCCGTGCATGATATCGGGCTGACAGCAAGGGCACCAAACAAAAAGGCGGCGTGCCCCAGCCTGTCATGAAGCATTAGTGCGGCACTTTCTCCCCCGAGAAGCGAAAGGCAGCCGCTGCTCCAAAGCATCAGGCATATCGGGCTCGCGTAGATCTCGGGAAGAATAGTAGAGGTCTCGATAAAACGCGCGAGCGGCGCAATCCGCAAGCGGATTGCGCCGCTCGCACGGGTCCGGATTGCTCTCAGAGCCGATGGCTTGTCCGCTTTCCTCATGGGCTGGCGTGGCCGCCGTTCTCAGGCGGCAGTGTCAGCGGACACCACAGCATGCCGGTGGCTTTGTCGTACTGGAGATGCTCAGTGCAAAACTTGCCTCTGACCGCACTGGCAGAGGTGGCTCGGCCTCCGCTCCAGTACCCGAGCACGATCAGCGCGCTCGCAAGCACGAACGCTATGAACATACGGTTCCAGCGGACCTGCCGATAGAACGCTAACTCATCCTGCGGAAGTCTCTTCTTCAGGGCGGTATAGAGGTCGGCCTGCTGCTTTACGGCGTTCTCCGCCAGTGCCTGCTCGATGCCTTTAACGACGCGCGCCACGGCCGCTGTCTGCTCCCGTTCAAGGAAAATCTCCTGCGAGCGGATGCGTGATTCACCGGCCTGCTGAAGGGATTCGACCTGCGCGACCCCTCGGGCAAGCTTTTGATGGAGGTCGGAGAGTTCGCCTCTCGCCTGCTCGGATGCCTCGAAGAGAGCGGCGGCGGCCTGCTCGAACTGCGCGCTCGCGAGGCTGACGCTCTCGCTTTGCGCGAGCATGATCAACCCGAGCGGACTGGATGGTTCAATCCCTGCATCATGCAGGCTCGCCAGGAGGCGCTCACGCGCCTCCTGTGCCTTCGGCAGTGTCAGGTTGCCGGTTACGGCAGCCATGCCGCCACGCCTTCTTCCTCGACATTATGTCGAAATGCCTCAAGCCACTTCACCGTCATGTGGGCCCAGAGCGGATTGACCTTGGTTCCATCGGCTTTCGGCTTCCCTGCCACGACGTCGAAGACATTCATGTCATCGCCTTCGAGGTATTTCATGCATGTCAGGGCAGGAAACACGACGGGTCGAACCCCCGCCTTTTCCATCTCTGCGAGGCGTGGATCCTCCTTGAGCCAGAGGAAAGGGTCGGCGTTGCGCGAGGACGATCGAAACAGTCCTTCGTTCAGAAAAAGGATTGAATCGCCATCCTTGAAGGCGGCTGACTTCCAGATCCGATAGACATGATCGAAGTCGTCCCGCTCCGGCCCGGTGAAGTAGGCGAAGGTTGGATTGACGCCGTTCGCCTTCAGGAAGTCTGCGAGGTGAGATTCCGCCGCGAGTTCCTCGCTGACGCGGTCTCCGCCACCCATGTCGATTACGAGGGATGCACTGTGCTCGAGTGCCTGCGCGAGCGTGGTAGCCAGCCAAAGCTTACTTTGCTCCAGCTCGGCGTTATCTGGACGTTCAACACCGTTCGGGCCATCCACCGGGTAGAGCTTGGAAAGCATCGGATTGTTTGGATCGCCATCGGCAGCCAGAACGGGGCGGCCGTCTTTGATGGCCCAGTGAACAAAGGTCGCAAGGCCAAGGCTGCCGCCGCTCCGACCGCGCCCGATACGCCAGACGGCACGACGGCGGGGAGGTTCCTTCTTCGGCTGTGCTGTAGGCTTGTCAGTCATAGTGCCAGTGTCTCCTGTTGATCCGGGCCTTCTTGCCCTATCAGCAGAGTCTCACAGGCGAATGTGACTGCGAACGAAGCGACTCAGTACAGGTTCGGAATGCGGCTTTTGGCGCTTCGCATCACGAACTTCTCCTCCGGGGTCATCGTCAGATTTGTCGGGTGGCGATGCCGCAGAAGTAGCCCGACATCCCGCAGCCACTCTCGCTCGTATTCATAATTCCGCTTGCTCGGATAACCCGGCAGGTCGTCACCATATCGCCAAGCGATGCCTGTGATACGGTTAACCTCGCCTTTCCGTACCGGGGGCAGCTTGGGGTCGACTGGCAGATAGGCGCGGTCCGATACGCCTTTGACCACCGGAAGATCCAGCGTGATGAACTCTGACGGATCAGAAGGCTCGATCTCCCGCTCCGGAGCAGTCGCGGCCTGCTGGTTCGCCCGTTCCTGTCGTTGCGCCGCCGCCTTGACGTGGGCATCCCGGACCTCCGCACGCATGCTCGTTGCATAACGCTCGGCCCGGTCAGCCTGTTCCATCCGCAGGCGCAGAGCAGCGTCTCCTGCCTCTTCTTCACCTTGCCGTTCTTTCACGGCTTCTCGGGCAGCTCTCTCTTTCTCTGCTTTTTCTTCTGCTGCGGCAAAACGTCTTTTGACACGGTACCACTGAACTCGAAGACCGTGCGCTGTCACCGTTTCTCCGAAGCGTGTCCGCACCCCGTCCTGCTCCAGACGACGTGCCAGCACGGCCCAGCTCAATGTTCTTCGCGCGGTCGCTGCCAAGAGCTTCTTATAGTTCGCAGTAAGCCATGCGACGACGGCGGAGCGTGTGCCCGTGTTTGCACATGTCTCCAGATAGCTAGCGGCCGAACCGCCTGCCAACCCCGCTGCGCTCATGATCTGCTCTCCTGCACCATCCTTCGTGGTCTAGCGCCCTTTCAGTTCCGTAGCAAGAACGTATCATCGTCGTAGCCTTGCCGCAGCATAGGTGTAGCATAGGTGTAGCATAGGTGTAGCATAGGTGTAGCATAAGAGAGGCAAGAAAACTCCTTTTCCATATACAAATGCAAACTTTCAGTTTGCGCTGCGCGCCACCCTGCGGGTGTAGCAACCGGGAAAGGGGGAATGGTCCCTCTTTCATCCCCTGTGTGCCGGGAAGGCAGCGGCCGCCAGTGTGCGTTAGCAGTCGGAAAGGGGGCCATTTCAGATTGTTTTATGTACGCTAATAGCGTATAGTCGCTACCGTGATGAACTCGACGCGCCTCTTCGACTGGCATGACGCCAAAAGCGACCGGTGTCAGGAAGAGAGGGGTTTTGGCTTCGACTATGCTGCCCGTATCTTTACGGGCGATGTCTTCGAACGCGTCGATGACCGTCGCGATTACGGAGAGGTTCGGATACAGGCGGCAGGAAGGATTGAAGGCATTCCGTTTATGCTGGTCTATACCCTGCGTGGGTCCGTGACCTGGATCCTTTCAGCGCGCAGGATGCATGAGAAGGAGTGGACGAAATGGCTCCGCGGACTTTAGCTCAGATCACGAACGCTCATCCGGTTGCGGACAGGGAGCGTCTGGCAGACGTCACCGAGGCTGAAATTGTTCGCCAGGCGCGAGAGGATGCTTCTGAGAGTGAAGCGAATGGCTCGCCGGTTTATCCGACGCCTGCTGCCGTTCGTCGGAAGCTGAAGCTCACGCAGAGGGACGTGGCAGCCCTCGTTGGCGTGCCGGTCGCAACTTGGCGGAACTGGGAGCAGGGCCGGGTTACTCTGGACCCCGCGGTCAGGACGCTCCTACGGGTCCTGTGGCGAGAGCCTGACGCGGTACGTCGCGCAATGGTTGCGTAAAACACGCCCCTGAAGAGGCCCAGGTCGATTTTCCGATGACGGATTTCGAGATCTCTCTTCCGACGGAAAGGGGAGGCCGCTTCGCGCCTCGGAGCCGGCATTTGCCGCTTTGATCGCACTCACATTCGACGCGGCGATAATTTCTCCTTCGTTTTACGAGGAGATCCGGACGTGTCCATCGACGCCCCATTTTCACTGCCGCAACCTGAAGCCCCCAGCGCTGAGGACTCAGGCTTTCAGGTTCTCGTCCTTGCAAGACTGGCCCAGATCGGGGAAGCCGTTGCCCAGATCCACCAGCTGGTAAGCCCCCCTGAGACCAAGGAAGAAGGCGAGAGCCTCCGGGAGATCCTCTCACGCATGGCAACCGCCCTCGATCGTCAAGGTGATCTGCTTGAGACCCTTCTGGAGGAGAAGGGGCAGCATCCGGACGATCATCTACATGGGGGCACAGCCGGATGATCACCTACCGCAAGATATCTGCGGCGGGCGGTGGCAAACTGATCGTTGCCTATTTGCGGGAACAGCAACCCGAGCCGGAAAAGGATGCTCGCTTTGAACGCGAGCGTGTGGACCCGACCCGCGACACGGGTGATAAGCTGACAACCTATTACACCGGCCGGGATGACCGCGGTGCATGGGCACCGGATATGGACCCGCGTATTGCCGAAGCCTTGGGTATCGATGTCACAAGGATACCAACCGACGAGGGGCTCGCGCGTCTGTTCGAAGCCAAACGGGCGGATACAGGTGAAGCCTGGGCCAATACTGGTCGCAAGCGAGAGCTGTCTGCTTTCGATTTCACGGCGTCCCCCGACAAGAGTGTGACGCTTGCCGCTGAAATGGCCACCACCGCCTCGGAGCGCGCTTTGATCTGGAGTGCAATCTACCGGGCAAACGATATGGCGATGGCCTTCATAGGCAAGGAGGTCGGTGTCGCCAGGAGAGGATCAGGCGATCACGCATCTGTTGAGGCAGGTGCCGTGGCATGGGTGACATTTCGCCACCACATGGCGCGTCCGGTGTTGCAGATCCAGGATGGCGCCAATGGCGCAACGGCTGCGGTCGAAGTTCCGGTGCCCGGAGACCCACAGTCGCACCTCCACAATCTTATGTTCAACGCCGTCGCCACCGAGAGCGGGCACCTCGGCTCTTTGGACAGCAAGCGTATCACGAAGATGACGTCGCATCTGTTTGGAGCCTACTTTCAGGCGGAGCTGGCAAAGGAGCTGCGAAAGCTGGGCGTGCGCGTGGAGGTCGACGACCGCGGCAAGGCCATCATGATTGACGGGATTCCCAAGGAAGCCAGAGAGCATTTTTCCAAGAGGAGCAAACAGGCAAAGCGCATGGCGGAGGCCTTTGTCGCCCGACAGGGCGGCGACTGGAATGCGATGAGTGCTGACCAGAAGTTCAAGATCCTGCATCAGGCCAATCTGACCTATCGCTCGAAGAAGTACGACGGGACAAACGAGCGGGAGATCTGGCGGGACGAAGCTGACGAGCTTGGATGGAAATATCAGTCAGTCCTGACGGACGAAAAGACGGTGCTGCTTTCCCGGGAGGAGCGCTTCGAAAAGGCGTTCGGCATCGCCGCAAAGATGCTCGCGGACGAGTTCCGTACAGCGGCCGTCATCGATCGCGACGCCCTTCGGACCCATGCGGCGCACGGCCTGATAGCGGCGGGGATCGACGGTATGGAGGATGTCGAGCGGGTTGCGGATCTGATTCAGGAGCGCGGCATCGAGATCGACGGCAAGCTGGTCCAGTTCCGCATGCGCGAGCAGGACGGCCGCCTGCGGGTTGCGACGACCGAGCAGATTGCGCTTGAAAAGGAAATGGCCCGTCTGGCTGGTGTTTCCTCCCGGACGCGGGACGGCGCATTGACGGACGAGCAGATCGCGGCGGCCGTGGCCCGGTCGGGGCTGGATTTCACGCGGGAGCCGGCACATGGCGCCGCGCAGCTTGCGGCGATCCGCTCGCTCGGGCAGGCGGGCGGTCTGGGGTTCCTGATCGGTGTTGCGGGTTCTGGCAAGACCACCCTGCTGAAGCCTCTGGTGGACGCCTGGCAGGAAGACAGACGGACGGTGATTGGTGCCGCCATCGCCTGGCGTCAGGCCGACGCCCTTAAAGATGCGGGGATTTCCAGAACCTACGCGATGACCCCGCTCCTGGATGGGCTGGCGCAGGGGAAGATTGTGCTCGACAGCAAATCCGTGCTCGTGCTCGATGAGGTCAGTCAGGTCTCGCCCCGCCAGCTGCTTCAGATCCTGCAGCTCCAGCAGGAGAAAGGCTTCGCCCTTCGCGTGGTGGGCGACCGGGAACAGGCGCAGGCCATCGAGGCCGGGGACGCCGTTGAACTACTTTTGCGAGTGATGCCCAAAGAGGCGCGGCCGGAGCTGCTCAGTACCATCCGGCAGAAATCAGCCCGCGGTCGTGAGATCGCCAACAAGTTTCGCAGCGCCGGCCGTGACCTGAGCAAGACCGAAAACGAGCAGCGGGAAGCCGATGTGGCCCGTGCCCGCGAAGCCATCGACATGAAGCGCAGGGACGGCACGATCCGCCTTGTGGGCGGCGATCATGACCAGGTCGTGGAGCATATCGCCGACCTCTACCTGCGCCGGCGCGACATGCTTCTGCAGGCCGGCTCGAAACGCGGTATCACCATGTCCGCCCCCACGAACGAAGACGTCATGGATCTCAGCCGCGCCGTCCGCGACCGTCTGCGCCGGCGCGGCGAGATCGGACAGGAGGAAATCCGCAAAGCCGCCATTGATCAGCGCGGCGTGACCTATGAGCTGCCCCTTGCAGTTGGCGACCGGGTGCGGCTGTATGGCCGGACCAGCGTCCGGGTGGATACCCCGCATGGAAAGCGCTGGCGCGAGCTTGGCTCCAACGGCGATTTCACCACCGTCCGGGGCTGGTCGGACGAGGGCCTGATCATGGAGAACGCGAAAGGACGCAAGGGGCTGGTGCCCTGGACACGCCTTGCCGACCCGAAGACCGGCCGGATCCGTCTGGGGTTCGGACATGCGATGACCGTGGACGCGGCCCAGGGTGTCACGTCAGACGAGCATATCAACGCGATGCCGCGTGGTTCCTCGGCGATGACCGGGTTTACGGCCTATGTCGCCGAAAGCCGTCACGTCCATCAGTGCTGGACGGCTGTGGCCGAAGGTTCGCTCCGGGAGGCAGAGACGTTCTCGCGAGCGCTCGGTGATATCCGGCCGGTCACGGTGGAGGATCTGTATGACCGGCTGGCGGCCGACATGGGACGGCATCCGTACAAGTCGCTGGCGGTGGATCTGGTTCAGGCGCGGCTGGCGCATGAGGAAGCAACCTCGCGCTGGATCCGGCAGAACCATGTCAACGAGCGGGTTCAGCAGAAAGGACAGTCGCCTGGGGCGAAGGTGAGACGTGAGATCGCTGAAGCTCCGATCCGGGAGGTGCCACGCGAACAGTGGGATGACGTCAGCCGTAAACTTCGCAAGGCAGGCTATGCGGCGCAGGATGCTCTCAAGGCAGCCCGCCATGCTGAAGACATCCAGAAGGCCCGGGCGCGGCGTCAGGCGGCCGAGGACGCCCGGAAGGCCACAGTACGACGTGAGCGCGAGCGGCAGGAGGAGCGCGAGCGCACGCGTGCTCCCTCCAGGGGACGAGGTATGTAGGCAAAGAGGTGCTAACTCATTGGGGCACAGGACGCTTGGATCGTTCCGAGTGGTGTGTGCCCCGCTAAGTCGCTGATGCAGCGAGCTATCGGTCGAAAGTAACCCGTTTGCCTCCATGAGCCCAAACAAAACCACGCCCGTCGTATTGGGCGTGGATCGTGTGATGAGCCCTGGTGACACTGTCTATCACGATACAGGTATGCCGCCCCGGAACGAGGCCGTTCATCGGCGGGACGCTGGAAGCTGGCAGTGGGCGCCCAGCATCAAAATATCCCACAAAGCCTATCGTTGAG
>Ga0157363_1005263_pt1 | contig 12035 bp, 4 predicted proteins | sample AttsexASBM1_FD_111477 | JGI IMG/M metagenome (GOLD analysis project Ga0157363, IMG submission 111477) | Fungus gardens microbial communities from leaf cutter ant in Ribeirão Preto, State of São Paulo, Brazil - Atta sexdens ASBM1 | ecosystem: Host-associated > Fungi > Mycelium > Unclassified ...
CTGCGGAGATTTATCGTTATTTCGAGTCTCGTAGACTTTTCTTCGCGACAAGCATCGGAAACCGAACCGATACTCGCACGTTGCTTCCTCCCTCACTCTTTCTCTCCTCCAGCTCCTCGTCTACTTCTCTTCTCGACGTGACAGCGTAACTTTGCATAGTTCGATATGAGCCACCCACACGTCATCCGTATGTACAAACCCTTCTAGTCGAATCTTGCGATCGAGATAAGGCGTACGAACACGGAGCACGAAGCACGGCTCGTCGGCATCTCGCGTCGTGAGATAAGCTACGAGGCGAATACGAAAGTCTCCTCAAATTTATAGGGAACATTGTCACTCGCACTCCGCATCCCGGTACGGTTACCAACGAGTCGTCATTTTTAATATTATAGAAAGATCTCTTAGAGCATTTTCGAGGCTCTCTTACTTTCCACCAACTATGAAAGACTGAAGTGAATGAAGACTTGCTGCTCTTAATCGAATTATAAAATTTTATATTTATACAACTGATTTAAATATATATTTAATCTGACTGTTGTTCTAAAATTCGATACTCTAGTTGCTCTATATACCTGAATACCAGTGATACCAAAATAAGTTAAAATGATAAATCGAATACAATTTTTCTTCTGATCTTTTCAATGAGATACATGCGAGCGGGAGTCAAGAAGTGTGAAAAATGTATTCCTCTGATTAAAATTTTTTACAATTAAAAAAAAATTATTATTATTGTTTTGAGGTAATATAACTTTCGTTTTATAGAAAATATCAGTTAATGATTTTATTATATATACTATCAGCGTGATATCGAGAAATGAACTTTATTATTTCAAAACACTAATTGTAATTTAATTAAATATTTGTAAATCGCTTTTGTAAGAATAAAACAGAAAAAATTCGAAACATTCTAGCAGTAACATTCATACATTGATATATGATTCAACTATGTGACAAATTAATTAAAAAGATATGACGAATTACCTGAACATTAATTTTGTTAAAATATCGTTTCTGAATATTGATTTTGATTAAATAATTCGAGAATAGTTTTGCACGTTGATCGTAAATGCGAAATACCTTGGTTGTCGTTTTTTTTTATTGCGACATATATATGTAGGGTTGCCATGTCAAAATTTTTAAAACTAGAACTTACAGGCTAAAAACTCCGGGTTTTTCGCTGGAAACTCTTGTCGCATATAAAAATGCATGTAGGTTAGTAAAATTGATCAGAGCATTAAACGAATAATTATTTCACGAATAACTATTTCTAATTATTAACTATTTCTAATTCTACTATTTCTTATTATTAGTGATACTAATTTAATGAATTTAAGAAAATGATTAATTATATAGTCGGTTATTTTTCTTACATTAAACTGTGATTAGTCAGTTTCTTACAGCTTAACGATTACTATACTTATTGTAAATTAGAACTAATACAGAATAACACAGAAAAGGAATTAAAATAAAACATTTAAGATTCTCTAAAACTCCGGACGCTCATAATTATTCTGGACGCTTTGGAAAATCTGCCCGGACATCCCTGGACAAAAAAGAAGACAATGTCCGAGGAAAAGAGGCAACCCTAGATATATGTAGTTCACAATTATGCATGAAATTATAAAACTCAATATATAAATATTAAATGTAAACTAGCCGCACGAAAGATCTTTACTTTTGACTGAGGTTTTTTTACCAGATGACCGACGTGTCAATATCGTATCCGCATACACGCATAAAGCTTTCCATACATGTCGCCATGGTGGTACACGTATATCGTACATGCTCGTCTTTTGAATACAGCGATAACGACTACACGAAGGAAATTGAACGTCACGACGGAGTGAAACGCTGCTAGAAAGAAAAGCCGATTGACCCGATTCGACGTCGTACTGTCGACGATTAAAAATGAAATATCGTGTGGCGATATCGTATAGAAAAATGTCCGAGTCGGAAATACGACATCGTCGGATGTCTGATTCTGTACCCTATGTACCCTACGTAAAAATCATCGTTGCGAGGTAGCACCGATAATTATGCACCCTGGTATTCACCTCGGCCTCGGTGAAATATATACGTACATTTTTCACACTTCTTGAATCCCGCTCGCATATATCTCACTGAAAAGATCGTTTAGAAGAAAAATTGTATTTGATCTCTAATTTACCATTTTAATTTATTTTGGTATCAATTGCACGATTTTTTAATAATCATAAAATATCGTGTGATAATATGCTGTAGATATGCGTATATTTACAAATACTGCTATAAAATAATAAAATAATGATTGTCTTTTTTATTAATTAATGAAATAACGCTAAACGCATATAAACGCGTAACAAAAAAAATCCTAACAAAAATATAAGAGCGATTGTTATAAATTCATCGATCCTTTTACAGCGGGACGACTTAATATACTTGCACTTCCGGATTATACGGAAGGAAAGAAAATGCAGCGCACACATTGTCGTTTATTTCGCGTCATGCATATGGTTGGTTTGCAATGTATAAAAAAAAAGCCCTTTAGCCTCTCTGCAGTCGAATTTGGTTTCAGTTGCAGCAGCAACACGTACATATATAACCTGCACGCATGCACACGCACATGGCCCGTTTATGTACACATATACATACAAGATCGGGTATCGCCATCGAATACGATGTTCGCATGCACTCTCTACCAATCCACCACTTTCTGCTCCCTCCTACGCAACATCGAGAGATAGAATTTCGATTTGCTGCGCACACATGTATATAACCGTGAGAAAAAGCGCACGAATTGTGCCACTGGACCAATAGTCCGTTTTCGATGGTTCGTATTCCTCTCGCCCTGCAACGTCCCGAGGCATCCCACCTCCTAGCTTCCTCTTTTTTTTCTACACGTATCATCGCTGGACTGCCGCATTGTGCTTTGTGTCGTTACGCACCGGATCGAAATTTATCAATCATAGATAAACGCTGATAGATACATTTTTCGCGTATACCCGACCACATATCGTGTTTTAAAGAAGACGCATGAGCGTTGGTTGCAAAATCGACAAAATGGGAGGAAACGAGAGAGATAAAGAACTTTTTTTTCGTTGCAGCAAAAAATAATATTCTAGATGACATTTAATTTAGAAAGTGGATAGCACAGATGGATTCTTTACTAAAAACGCGAATCATTTGGATACATAAAACGTGTCGGCAAATAAACGCTTATTCGGCGAACGAGAGAAACGACAGAATTTCTATCATTATAAAAATTCAATTATCACGATGGTGATTGCCCTCTCGTTCTCGCGATGCACGTTGAAAATAAATCTTTCTGTTTCGACACCATTTGGCCTCGTATTGCGCCTCGCGAATTAGCCAGATTAATTAATTCGGATTCGTTGTCGGAACGTACGTAATCCTTTTGGGAAACATAATGCGCATTGAGATTCGATGCAAAATTGTGTATCAGTGATTTGCGAATAATTGCTTCCCTCTGTGATTTCCCCACGTGCTTTCATTTACAAGGGAAGTTTTATTTCTAATTAGTACGTGTCGAAATCTTGATCATTATCAAAATCATTGTACATGACATCGTTAAATGGACTAAATAGCAATTTGATGTGATGTAGTGTAACTTGTACGAATTAATGCATGTATAATGTACTTGTTCTTCCATAATTATCATGTAATTATCTAAAATAATTAATATGAATTAATTTTTGAAATTAGATAATCAAACTTTTAATTAACGGAATTACGTTATTATAGATTTTTATAATGTATTTAAATTTATGTGTAATATATCGTGATTTAGAAAATGTTATATTTTGCATTTAGTAAAATGTCTCTTCATATATATATAATATATATATATATATATATATATATGTATGAATGTGTGTGTGTGTGTGTTTGTGAGTATATAATTTTCAATATATCGTATTTGTATCCTACAATAATTGTGCAATATATTCGTCCATATGTGTAATTGTATATTTTTTGTTTCTCTTTTAATTTGTAAGTGTTATTTTATCGTTCTATATTACAAAAGAAAATAAATTGGCTAACAATTTATTTATATATTTTAACAGTGAACCCTTTTCACCATTTTCAATCATGTAGAACGGTCGTTGTTTCGAAATGTGGCGGCGTAAATTATCAGGGATTTAAAGCAATTAATTATCGCGCGTTGAATGCGTAAACGTGTAAATTAGAGATCTGCGACTAATTGTATACGCGCGCGCTATTATAAAGTGGTTTACGCATTCTACGACTTTTTCATTGCTATCACAAATGTCTATTCTTTTCTTTTTAAGACGACATAATATTTCATTATAATGTTACTTGTGCCTGCGCGCAACGCATCACAAGATTTTACAACCTTATCGTAATTTAATTGTCTTAAGCGTATTAAATCACGAGATTATTAACGGATCTACTTATCCTCTAAGATATTTATCGGATGCCTCGGAAAGACGATGGAAAGTTTCGGCACGCGCCGAGCATTTTCCGCATGCTCTACATAGATGAACATTTTCGAATTTTTGCGTCTACGATTAATTTTTCCTGAAATGGATATAATAAATAGGAATTAAAATTTTATTTCTATATGCTGAAAGAAAAGATTTGGCTGCTGCAGTAAATTAAGTAAAATACGGCATAGTATTTTCAATAGGCAGCAGCAGCCAATTTTTTGTTGCAGCAGCCAATTTTTGGTCGCGTTAGGCTATCCACAATGTCAATATAGAATTTCGATAGGCTAACGCAACCAAAAATTGGCTGCTGCAACCAATTAAAAATGCAATGTCATATTCAGCCAATCTTTTCTCTTAGTGTAGAGAAATTTTAAAAAACTTTGTTATCCTCTTTCTTTGACTTACGCTATTCTTTTTTTGTTAAATTGATAATTTTAAAAATTTAATAATTTAATTAATTTATTAATTTAATTAATTGTTTCTTAATATTACATATGTTAAATAATAAATTATACTAACATCTTTCACAGCCTCCGACATATAAAAGTAAAACGATATGCTCTTGAAAATTATATCACGTCCCTCTTGCATTGCTGACGCAGCGTATCTGGCTGATTGCGTCTAAATGACACATACGTGTTTTCTGGGACAGTCGCGTATAATGTTTTTAGAGAGATACAATTACATGTGCGTGTGAGGTGTTTGTGTATATATACATATATATAGATTTTAATTAATTCCCAGGCAGTAGCGAAACATAAGTTACTTCGTGGTAACGCGGAAACACAAATCCAAGTATTCTGTGGACACGCATGATATTAATACATTTTGGATAATGTTTCAATTTATTCGGTGTCTACATGTTATATTTCACGATTGATTTTGCTCACACTCTATTATTTTCGCATCCGAAAATCCGGGAAATATTAAAGCCGCGATTATTATGCGTGTATATAAACAAGAAGAAAAAAGAAAGAGAGAGAGAGAAGGTATGATATTTCAAATATAAAAATGTACCTGATTTCGCAGACAATTTATAATATTGTATACAATTAATAAATGGAATATGTAAGAAAATTCAAAACTAAATTTTCTTTTTAGAAATAGGAAAGATTAAGACAGTACTTAGTACTCGAGTGGTAAAATAAAATTCTAGTTAAATCGTTTGATATCAAAGTGCGTTTGCATATTTTTTAAGTATATATATATATACAAGATATATATGAGATCGAAAAAATACTTAAAAAATGTGCAAACACACATTGATATCAAACGATTTAATTAGAATTTTATTTAAAATCATCTTGTATACAATATATATATATATATATATATATTGTATACAAGATGATTTTAAAAGAAAAGTCGAAGATTTTGGAATATACTTAATATTCATATACGTATCGATTTCTTTATTTATCTTATAAATAATTTCTTCTGCCTTCCTGATACAATATAAAAATGCAATATCTCTGGATTTTTAATATATCATATTTATATCATACAATATTTCTTAATATGTGATGAACACTATTGTTTTTAATTTTATATCTCTAATTTGTTTATAATTAATACATTAAGAGAAAAGTTGTTAACTTGACTAAATGCGTTTAGTTCGTGATTATTTAGTTCAAATATTTATATATTTAATTTAACAAAATCTTGTAATTTAAAACATGTTATTTATTTGACTTAACAAATATTTATTTAGCCTGTGATCGCTGCATTTAGTTGAATTAACTAATATTTTTTTAAAACAACTGTTTTTACTCAGTGTACTAATTCATTATTTTACTCTTTATCTTAGTTTCTAATTTCTATTTCTTGTACTGCGTATATATATATATATATATACATGTGTATATTTACAACTCTTTAATTTATTTTACACGATGCCTATATTTGCTTGGACAAGATCATTACGTGTATAAAATGTATATATAATGTGATAAACGTTGTTTATTAAATTTGTGTAATACCCCAGTCTGAGTCAATATATAGTTAAAACAATTTAAAACAACTCAATGCTAGGTAAGCAAGCATATGTTGTTAAATCAGATCAGATTGATATCGAGTTGAGGACAAATCAGCACTGTTATGCATCGATTTTATCAGATACAGTTTTTTCTGACATGTAAAATAATCGTCAGTGGAAATACGGGATATATGGTCGACACGACATGAATGTTACCCGTGGGCTATTTCCTGGGAGTGGCAAGGTGTATGTGTTGAATCTGCTATTCGTTCCCATTTAAAATTTCATGTACATTTATATATGTATGTATGTATGTATGTATGTATGTATGTATGTATGTATGTATGTATGTATGTATGTATGTATGTATATATATATATATACTATATATTTATATATACTATATATAGTATATATCTATATACTATTTGATGATTTACGTCTTTCTAATTGTAAATTTTTAAAATGTAAAAATGTTCAATAATTTTCCAAAAAATAATATGCTATGTAATCCAAGTGCTTATACAAATATAAAATTAAAAAAATGTTAATTCTTTTCGGAAAAAATAAAGAAAGATATATTAGTAAGATATATTAGTAGAACAAAAGTGTACTATGAAAAGAATTTGAGATATTGACAAATGGAATTGGCATTCATATATTTTCTGGAGTGCAAAAATCGTCTCGTGCAACACATCACACTCGATATGAAGGTGTAAAATTACACAAAATTGAAATATGAATTATGCATTACTGCTATATATAGAGTGATGAGATATTCGATGAAACATTAGATATTTTGGAAAAGATTGCGTGTTATTTGTTCTGACATAGTATTGTAAAGATCTTTTTATTATACATTACAATGACTGTATGTAGGATGTATTCTGCTGTGACGGTCTCATATTATTGGCTGAAATATACATACTATCGGCACCTTTCTATACATACCAATATACGCTCGAACGAATATTCGTCTAGCGTTACGTCACCGTACCTTTTTTTAGGTGCAGGTCCATTATATTCGCGTGAAACCGCATCACGAAATTTTCGTGGTTTCTATCCACCATTTTCCGTATATGCAAATGAATTTGGATACGTGTGCGATGACCGCTACGAGATCGGCGGAACATTTGTGGAGGGCACGCTCAAATAGAGGTAGTGTCGGCACGAACCACAATTCACTAATTGTTTTTCAAATTCGCGACAATCGGCGCCCGCGCCTGCAATCGGCAATTTGTTACCGTACATATATGCCCACAATTCTTTATTTGTTATTTTAACAGTTTAGTGTCCAATAGCCACTTTCTTAGTATATACACGTAGTGTATATTATACATAACAATCAATCTATAAGACAAACAGCAGTGTTCGTCTATTTTGTCCGTCACGCAATTATTCGATTGAAAGGGATACAAACAAGGAGGTTAGTGCTGACGCGAAATGTGTATCTCGTAACCTTCCGCAACACGTCAAATCGCCGACAAATCGGGCATAATTTCCATATGGGCCGACATGCTAATTAGAAAGGGCATTTTGCTATGCCTCTGGTGATTCTCGCGGATATTCTGCTGAACGCGCGGCTAAGCTAAATTATCCTCCGTCAGTTAGCTACCACACGTGCAATCGCGCTATACAATAGCTAATTTATAACATAATACCTCGATATACGTATTAGCAATGTACCATTTTGTTTGCATTAATCTTCATTTTGGCACTATCTCTCGCGTCCCTTAATTATGTCTTAGGATTCTCAAATTTGCCTATACAATAATATCATAAATTTAATTTTTCTATTTCTTAAGAACGATTGCTTCCTTTAAAATATATATACGAAGCATAAAATGATAGAAATCAGGACAAATTTTTTGTCTTCTTTGTAATTCAATATAAATTTATGTTCGTATACTTGTTTACACCTGACTGAGATGATTTTATAAGTGAAACAAGTACGTAACCGAGAAACGTTGCTGTATAAAATTTTTATACCTTCAAAGAGCTTTAAAATGCTTTGATCTCCAATGTAGGAAATATTTATTATTATCTAATAATAATTATACCGCTTGTGAATACTGTCGTGCTTTGAGAGAAAGGATTGCATTGAGCATACAAGTACAAACGTAAATTGACGATAGCTCTCTCGCACATTGCACTCTTTCATGTGAGATTAATCATCTACAGAGAGAGAGAGAGAGAGAGAGAGAGAGGAGAGAGAGAGCGAGCCGGCGAGTGCTTATTAAACCGGATTTCGTCCAAATAGAGCAGATCAAAATAATAAAAAAAAAAACGAGGACATGTGGAAATATTTGTATTTGTACAATCCACACCTTTTACAGAAAGCAGTAAATCTCATCGATTCAAGCAATGATGCAGCGTTTTGAAGCAGAATGTAAATTCGTAGAAATATTTAAATCCGCTTTCTGATCAAAATTGCGTTTTGCCAGCATCGCGCCTATGATATCGTTTTCACAGCGTTCCTCCAGGCTTAACGAATATCGTTTGTACGGTCTTTTCCATTTTATCGGCATTCAGTGCAAATATCTCTCTTTGAGGTTTAAAATGACTCTAATAACTTAGCATTATGAATAATGTAACATTTTTAGTCATTATTAAAAGAAGATAATCTTAATGATGATTCTAAGAAAAATTTATTAATTCCACAACTGAAATAAATAACCTCTCGAAAAACATATAGATATATCTGAGTAATATCAATATTTAACTATTTATGTAATTTAATATGTAATTATTTATAATTAAAATTTTGTTAAAAATTAATTAATTAATTAAATTTTGAATTAATTAAATTCAAATTCAGTAATAATTATTATCATTATATTAGTAAGTATTAAGAGCTCATAATATTGAATTCTTGTCGTTTACATTTTGTACAAGTTTTGCCGTATATGTTTCCACGAGTGAAGAAGAATTTTCGATAAGTGAATTTTATAAATATGATTTTGAGAAGAATGTATTAGTGTATTATGTATATGAGAATACATATACATACACATATATATATATATATGTGTGTGTGTATACAATACATATGTACATATATATAACACACATACAACATTGCGTTACTCTTCTCTCGCATCTACGTTCTTTGCAGATGCATTATGAATCAGAAATCACATTAGAATATTCTACACATACATATGAGTGCATTAAGGGCACACGTGGTGATATAGATTTTTTTAGCATACTTTAATATCTGCAGAGCCGGTTCGATTTATCCGTTGATCGTGACGAGCACCGCATGATGCACATTTTGATGATCCCATAAGTAAGTAAATGGCTTTTGAGAAAGTTTGTAACTTTGTTGAGTATTTCATTTCTTTTTTATTAATTTTTATGGATGTCATTTCTTTCAAGAAAGAGACAGGACAAGAAGGAAAAGAGAGAAGGAAAATACCTTCTATATCTCCTTTTTAAATGCAATTCTATTCTGCGATAACCGAACTGCTAATGCCGCGCTTTTGACCGTATAGATATCGGAGCGTAGTTCCACAGCGAATTATCTAGTTGACTCGAGATAACGAAAGATTGACCATGATCGGACACCTTTTTTTTCTTACTCTCGAATTTTCCCGATAGAGGGTAACGAGAGGACGGAAGAGAGGGGGAGAGGAAGGGCATGTCTACCAGTCACGAAAGGGACAAGTTCGAACTCTCAATCGCCGTTGAAAGTTGTGTGTAACCCGACGTTGGGACGAGAGCTGCACGGAGATTGGCTTTACAAGCTGTTCTAATGAGATAAGTTCGCCCATCGTGCCTTACTTTTAATATCTCTTCCACTTCCTCCATCCGCCTTTCCTGGGCGCGCAGCGCGCGGCCCTTAACGAGCGAAATATTGTCTGACGTCGCTTCCGGCAATTTTACTCGTCACCAGCCTCGGATCTTGCCTGAGTGAGAATCGATTGCCTCGATCGGGGGCGCAATGCCCTCGCGGGTATCCTCGATACTGACGCCCATCGCTTTTTTTCTTGCCACGTGAAATTTTTGCGATCCAACGTACCCGAGGACGGTCAATACATTAGCAGCTTGAGTCTGCCATCAGCAACACCTGTACGGGACATTAAAGGGCTGAAGCCACGGCGACGACCTCCCTCTTACACTTGTCTTGAATTAATTACATTCATAGTAGATTATTCGACTCGCGATTACGATGGTGAAAAGTCGGGGAAAGCAATAATTTGCGCGTGTTACGATTTCGATACATATCCATACATATTTTGTACTATATTTCCATATCGCTCTCTTGCTTCAAAAGTAAGGCCGTAGCAGAAAAGCTGACTTACAATCTTAAGACAGTGTCTTATGACTTAAGTCTTGTGTCTTTAAGCACAAGAACTATCTTATGATTTATATCTTAAAGGTGTATAAATACAACGTGCTTTTAAAACATAAGTCATAAGACAATTCTTGTGCGTTACTAAAGACATAAGACTTAAGTCATAAGATACTGTCTTAAGATTATAAGTTAGCTAAGAGCCTAACACAACTTAAGTTTCCCAAAGAAAGGGAAAAATTATCTTTAAACTTAAAAGAAAATTATTGATTAATCAAATAATATCGGCAAAAAGGATATATTCTTAATATATTCAAATGTCATTTTGGTCATTTCATAATCCTTAAAAATTACCCTTTCAGTTATGATTTTATAATTTTTTTAAAATTCTCTTTTTATGACGATTTGTAATGAAGCAAACTTCACAATTGGAAGGATAATGTTTATATATATTTAAGGCTTTTGTCTACTCACCCCTACTATCTCAGATTGTAAAGTCAAAACAGAAAAATACACAATAAAAATTCTTGCAAAATATATTAGCATGGAAATATGTTTCAATAAAACAACAGACAATCGATAGAACTCTCCTTTTATTTCGTTAATTAATAAATAAATAACCACGTATCTGAAAATGAAATATGCATAACCGAAATAAGCTATGACAAACTGTCAAATTAATAATATATGGAAATAAATGATTTAATTTCTCTTCGAAACAAGAAGACATTATAATGTATTTTGTAAGTTTATTCTATATTCGAATGCAATATTGTTTTATTCAAAAATATTTCAAATATAATTTATACAAGAATTTTTATTGTTTGTTTTCTTATTTTTGATGCTGCAATTAGAGATAGTAGAGATACAGAACAGGAATCTTAACTCATTCAGGAAACATTCAGGAAACATAACTTAAAAATCACGTTCTTTTAAATTGTGTCATTTTTGAGATAACGATATGTTCGTACATTTTATAAATGTTAGTTGTTAGATCGAAATTAAAAGAGATGTCTTAAAAGTAAGAAAAATATGATAATAAAGAACGTCTAAGTCTTTTTTCACTTTTTCCAGTATAATAGTTTAATTAAAATGTTCTTAGTAATATAAATCCAATAAATGTTAACATAAAAGAGATGGATAATGATTTTTCGTATAAAAAAATATGAGTTTTTATAGCTTTTAATTAATTACAGAGTAACAAACAAAATGCAGAGGTCGCCGATTTGACGAATATCGATTGATGTTATGAATCAGTTTTGACCAATATTTGTTTGCGAGCGTGCTTTTCTCTCTTCTCTCTCTCTCTCTCTCTCTC
>Ga0157363_1005264_pt1 | contig 12034 bp, 9 predicted proteins | sample AttsexASBM1_FD_111477 | JGI IMG/M metagenome (GOLD analysis project Ga0157363, IMG submission 111477) | Fungus gardens microbial communities from leaf cutter ant in Ribeirão Preto, State of São Paulo, Brazil - Atta sexdens ASBM1 | ecosystem: Host-associated > Fungi > Mycelium > Unclassified ...
ACGCACGCACGCACGCACGCACGCACGCACGCACGCACGCACGCACGCACGCACGCACGCACGCATACGCACACAAATGTATAACAATACATAAAGGCTGTGTTTATTTTGAGCGCTCACGCGTGTTGCACCGATGACAAGCCTAATATTTTGTCGCTCGATAAGGCTTTTCAAACCTGTTGATTAGTTGTGGAAAAGAAAGGTTCTCGGATGTCTCTGTTCTGTAACCAATCAATAGGTTTAAAAAGTTTATAAATATCGGTCATTCTGTTAAAAATGGCCGGTCTTACGAAAATTCGCCTGATTGTTAAAATTTAAATGATTATAAGAGTAAAAAATTGATAATATAATATTGATAATATAGTATTAATTTTATGATTAGATTTTATGATTTTCATAAACATGTACATATATATGTTTACAAATGAGGATGATACTCCATTCTTATTTAAAACTGTATTTCATTTTAATGTTATTGTCAGAGTTCGATCACACAGGTAGACAAAATTTAGGGAAGGTCTTGTGCTTTGAATTTTGATGTTTCCGTAGGATTTTGGTGCGCTAAAAGCGACTACGTGGTTTGTTTTTTCCATCCTCCGATTTTTTAAATAATCAAAAACAGTTTTTTTTTCGAAAGTAAATTGTTTATTAATTTTTTCCGGCTAAACAAAAAGTGATATCGGGATCTATTTTACGACATTTAATTCAGAAATGTTTCAACAATACCAAACATATTTTTTTGATACTTATAAAAATGCAACCACATACAAAAAAAATTTCGAAAAATTGTAAAAATTAGAAAAAATTGACAAATATAAAATTGACAATTATAAAATATAAAAGAATAATTTTAAAATATAACAGAATAATTTGAAAGAGAAAAATCATCATACAATATATCTCACAATTTATACTTATAACTGTATGTTTCTAGTTTAAATCATTTTTTGAAAAGAAAAACTAATTTCTGATCATTTGTGTTTAGAAGTTATTGAATTTAAAGCATAAAGCTCGCGCGTCACTTATGATTCTCTCGAATTTGATACATAACCACCGAATACGGGAGCATGTTGTGTCTTTTTGATTTCAAATCTGAAATAAAAAATATGCAATTCAAAATGGTTCCAATATACAGAACAAGAATTTAAAAAAAATTCGTATGATTTACATAAAAATCGATATCTGGTGGTTTTATAATTCTCTGATTATTGCACGGAATGGTAATTTTAGCGTTATCCACCCTGTATCACGTGAAAGTACCACTTTATTATAATTTCCATGTACATTTATTATTTATCGTCATTAGATCTGCTATTTTCAATTCAACAATTGTGATTACAGTAGTAATCAAAGACTTACAAAACCATTAGATATCGATTTTCATGAAAATCGTACGAATTTTTTAAAATTCTTGTCCTCTATATTGGATCCGCCATTTTGAAATGCACGTTTTTTTTACTTTAGATTTGAAATCAGTGACTAAAAAAAACACAATATGCTCCTGTATTCGGTGATTATGTGTCAGAGAGGATATCGCGCACCGATGACGCGCGATCTGCTTTGCGTTTTAAATTCAATAACTTCTGAACAAATAGTCGAAAATTAATATTTCAAAAAAGGATTTATACGTATAACTATAAGTATAAATTGTCAAATATTTTTTATGATTTTTTTTCTTTCGAATTGTTTGGTTTTATATTTCAAAATTTGTCAATTTTTCCGGTTTTTATGATATTTCTAAAGTTTCTTGTTTGCGATTTGCATAAAACATTTTTATAAGCATCAAATAAATATTTTTGGTATTGTTGAAACATCTGAGTTAAATGTTGCAAAACAGACCTCGATATCATATTTTTTGTTTAACCGGATAAAAAATTTATTTTCGAAAAAAATTGTTTGCGATTATTTAAAAAATGGAGACTGATGGAAAAAAACGGATAATATAATCATTTTCAGCATATCAAAATCCTATGAAAACATCTTTCAAAGTTCAAAATATAAAATCCCCTAAATTTTGTCGGCCTGTAATTATCAATAAAAATGATATGAATTGTAGAGAAAATATAATGTAATTTTGCCATGTCAAATGTCAATATATATGAAATATTATAGCATTACAAGTATGCATACTTATTCATGCAGCATTAATATAATAAAAAAATCATTAGTTTAATAAGTTTTATTATTGCAATATAATAAAATACAATAAAAATATTAAATGCTCACAATAAAAAGACCATAACATATGTTAATAGATCATTCATTTGGATGGTACACATGCACATATATCCTAATATTCGAAACATAATATTAGAAATGTAACATACGCGTAACAAGTTACGCATAGAAAATAATACAATAGTCTCAAATATAGGACAGTACGAATTATTAAACCAGAACCTTTGTAAACTATGTGATGTCTTAAATTCTACTTCTTAATATATAAGTAATTTTTATATTTATACATATATTATTTTTATATATAATTATTGTTATTTCTTTTTTTATATTATTGCTTTACTATAGAATGATGATTTATTATAATTATCTCAGTATTATAAAATAATGGAAAAGGATTTTCCCCTTTTATTTATATTGATTTACTATTATTTATTAATGAATATTAATGAATTATTTAAAATACAATAGTAATAGTTACAATAGTAATAGTTTAGGTGGCGTGAAAATATAAAACAAAAGTAACAATCCATATAACAAATCAAACTAACTAAGACTCCTTATAAATCAAAGAATTGGAAAGGATGCAGTAGGAATCAAGCGCAGAAGACCTCGCGCAAATAATATATCCATGAAGTGTGAAACTTCTTTATTCACTAAACGCGCTTACATGTTTCGATTTATTTTTGAGCCCTCTTCAAAGACTACACAAACTAACATAAATAAATTGTAAATAAAAATTATCCATAGTGAGCTCCCCTACTTCGAAAATTTAAATGCCAAAATTAAACCCAAAAAGAGTGAAAGAAAAAAAAAGGAAAAAGAAAAATGAACGAAAATAAGGAAATGATGAAAATATCAGAATAGAGAATATGAAAAACTAATTTATCAAAAAACTTTAAGATTATAATTAATTATCCCGAAAATAAGGACGCTCACCCTGATCACAAATCATAAACTATATCGTAAACATTACTACGAATTATTCAAACACCGGTTCTTGATATTTTGGTCAGTCAGTATCAGACACAATGAGTCACTTTTAGTTTTAGCTAGTATATTATTCAATTATAAATGGAAAAATTTACCATTAAAACGCTAATCAATTCCATGAAAATGAAAGTTGAAAAGTAATCAAAACCACGCCAGAAAGACTCATTACTGCGTACGAATGACACTGATTACACGTAACAACAACTCTAATCTTTATTGCTGTCTATGATCGGAAGATAGACCTTGGGAAGATCCTCTTCCATATCCGTCTGTAACTTGAGTCCGTGCGTCTGTCTCCTGATGAATATCATCCTCGAAATCAATCTCTTCCTGTAGTGAGGCTCCTTGTCCAATATTGTAACGTGGTCCCAATCGAAATAATGACCCTGTTGTAACCGATACTCCGTTATGATATTACGAGTAGAGATGTTCCATCATGTAGTTCTTATGCTCCGTGATTCTCTCTCTTTCTCTCTCTCAGCTGTCTACACGTCTGTCCCACATAACTTGCATCGCAATTTTTACACGAGATTTTATAAACAACATTCGACTTCTTATCACGCGGTAAAGGATCCTTATGCACTCTAATGAATTCTCGCAATTTATTAATACTATATCCTCATACGCTCGCTATTCAATTTGCTTAACTTCTCGATAATATCACGAATGAAAGGAACAATGAACCATGAAGGCACTGCTTCAATCTTATTATCATTAACAACACTCTTCCTATTAGTCATAATAATTTTCTTCAAACGATTGTTAATATTCTCAAATATACAGTCCATTGCATAGTCAATGGGGACGTTAGTAAGGAGGGTCACAATATTCAGTGACATTAACTGAAATTCATCACTCATACATCTACCACCAAGTTCCTTAACAAGTTTAAAACTATTTTCGATATGACTATGTGTCTGTCTTAGGAATTGTTTTTGTGATAATATTATGAAGAAACACTGTTAACGAATACAAAGAACTATTTAGCGAAAAAACTATTATACGAAAGGGGCAATCTTGTGTCCTGTTTCTATACTTCCTAATACACAGAACTTTTTACAATTGGGAGATAAATTTGCCCTTCTTTTAAACAATAGATTGGATTTAACGATCGATGTATTAAATACCATTGGCGATTTATTTCTAGAGATTGTTGTTTATCGGAGGAAGAATTCATCAAAGCGGTTCAGTTTGTTTTAGACTTTATTTTCTTTGTTTTTTATAGTGTTATATATAGGCAATATGGGATTCTTATGGACTTTCCGTTATCTCCCATCATCGCGAATTTAGTTATGCGAAAGTTGGAGCTTTATCTTTGATTTGGTTTCCGTTGCTCTTTTACTATAAGTTTATTGACGATATATTATTGGCGGCACCTATATCTTCGATTAGTTCAATTCTTGATATTTTTAATTCTCAGCATTCTAGGCTTCAGTTCACTATGGAGGTAGAGGGAGATAGATTGAATTTTTTGGATGTTACAGCGATTAGGGATAATAGAGTTCAATTGGTACCTGGTCAAACTAACTTTCGGGTAGACATTTCGGGTTTGAATTTTTGGTCACAGCATTCGGTTTCTCAAAAATAGGTATAATCGCGGGATTAGTTGACAGAATAGTTTCGCTTTTGAATCCTAAATTTTATCTTAATAATTTGTGTTTCATATTAAAGTATTATTAGAGAAGATTATCCATTGAACTTTATATTGTATTTGAGAATATTAACAATCGTTTGAAGAAAATTATTATGACTAATAATAATAGGAAGAGTGTTGTTAATGATAATAAGATTGAAGAAGTGCAGCCTTCGTGGTTCATTGTTTCGTTCGTGATATTATTGAGAAGTTAAGCAGATTGAATAGCGAGCATATAAGGATATAGAACTAATAAATTGCGAGAATTCATTAGATTGCATAAAGATCCTTTACCGCGTGATAAGAAATCGAATGTTGTTTATAAAATCTTGTGTAAAAATTGCGATGCAAGTTATATGGGACAGACATGTAGATAGCTGAGGTCAAGAATCACGGAGCATAAGAACTACATGATGGAACACCTCTACTCGTAATATCATAACGGAGCATCGGTTACAAGAGGGCCATCATTTCGACTGGAACGTTACAATATTGGACAAGAAGCTTCATTACAGGAAGATATTGATTTCGAGGATGATATTCATCAGGAGACATACGCACGGATTCAATTTGCAGACGGATATGGGACTTCCCAAGGTTTACCTTCCAATCATAGACAAGCTATAAAGGCTAGAGTTGTTGTTATATCTAGTATCGTTCATATGTAGTAATGAGTCTTTCTGGCGTGATTTTTGATTACTTTCTAACTTTCATTTTTATGGAATTGATTAGTATTTTAATGTTAAATTTTTCCATTTGTAACCTTAAATAATATTAGCTAAAAGTGAGACTCATTGTGTCTGATACTGACTACTAAAATATTAAGAAGAAGGTTTTTGAATAATTCAAATGTGGTAGTATATGGGCAGCCGTGGGGCGACAAAATAAATCCCCTCCACATCTCCCTTCGGCATCATGGGCGTGACCTAGATGGATCAATCAGGAATAACGTTCTCTGATTGGTCAAGGAGTGGGGGTAATAGGATAATTAAATAGTGTTTTGATTGGTTGGCCCTATACTTGCCCAAAGATCTGATTGTTTCGCTATCTGAGTGACTCGCACTGTACCTACTCGCGAAGTGATTGGAGAAGAGAGGTGCTAGAGGACTTTTGACAAAATGGAGGATAAAGTCCGAAAAAATGGTCTGTAGCATTTTTTATCGTGAGAACGAAGTACAAACACTGGGCATGAATAGCGGACGATTTTATGACGATCATTTTTTTGTTGGCGCGACACAATGTCTCCGACATTGGCGTTTATGAATATTTTTATTTATGAGAGATGAGATCTTATACGAAAATTAAGGAGTCTTGCTTTTGCTAGGAAGAATGGGGAGAGGTAAAATAGGAACGAACATGTTCAACTGGCGCGACGTCTTCGAACATTACTTAAAAAAAATTTTTTCTATATTTTATGTATTTAATGTACATTATCTAAGTCTGTAATACGGGAAAAAATGTATCTATTGTAAATGAGAGTGGGGAGGATAGGAGTAAAAAATAGACGATATTTACAAGTTCAAAACATTTATTTAAAAGGGATATTACATGAAGTATTTTATTTTTTTGAAAGAGTACACGTTTGAATATGGCATACAAACACGAGAATTTACGAATTTATGTTTACAATGAAAAAAAATTGTATGAAATAACTGTACAATTAATCGGCCTTTCGGATTTCGCTTACAATCAAAGGTAAACAGACTAAGAAATTGGCTAAGATTATAGCCATTACACATAAAATGTAGAAATACACAGCAGTATTGTCCGCAAATTTAAGAAAGTATTCCTTGTAGCGTTGTTGTATTCCAGCGATACGTAGTGGAGTTTCGTCGAAATTTAGTAAGAAGAATCTTGGATCTAAGGGCGTCAAGTCGTAGCTATCGAAATATGTCCCTATTCCATGTTCATCGATAGAAGGCGATCCTAGGTCGATTGTGATCGTCCGTTAGCGACAATGGCAGTCGACCTTGTCCACACCCTCGGCAGTCGATCGGCAGGATAGACCCTCGCATATCGGACACTGAGATGATGTAGTGCGTTTAAAACTTCCAATGAATTCATTTCTCGTCGTCGGAGAGCGTGAGAGAAAATTTTTGAATTTTAAATTCAAAATGTACCTCTTTTGTCGGCGTGTGCGATGTGGAGCTCTCAAAAATGCTCAATGATTATGAGATATTAATGTTAGCTTTATCTCTACCAGTCGGTGAATCGAATTTTGGAAGATCTTTTTTCTCTTCGTCTGTCGCTTGTTTGTTTTCTGATTCGTTTTTTTGTCGATATATTTTTTTCTTCACACTTCAATGTTGCGAATGATATCGTGATTCTGATTTTTAAATTGAATTGAAAAATTCCCACTGTCTGTCTTTTCGCTTTCGTCGTCGCTCTCGCTCCAATTTTCTGAAGAAAGGCTATCGTAACTTGAATTGCTGCTATTTCATATAGTTAGCGTTTCAATTTGTAAGCGTTGCGTAAGGCGCAATGTGATTCGACGCTGGTTCGAAATCCGTGATGCGTGCAGCGTTGTCCACGACCTTCGAAATTTGGTAGATTTTTGAAAGCCGGAGAAATTCCCTCCAGATTATATATATTATATTTCTATGTACGTCTTATATACGTCTCCAGATTATATACGTTAGAGAGTAAATTACTCAGATAGCGTGTCTTCTATCGTCCTCTGATATAGATGTAGCGTGCGTGTAATGTTACGCAGATGTATCGTAAAGTTTTTTGGATTGACGTCTCCATCGAACCATTCGATTCCGTAATAATTTCGGATAAGCCAGTTGTTTTCTCGTCTTACTCTCTCGGGTAAATCGTCAAATGGGCAGGATGATTCCATAATCCGGTGATCGTCGTAGCGATCCGCGACTTCTTTCGGAATAAAGTTTTCTTCGACATCGCGAAAATCTTGTATGTCGATAACTATACCTATTATGATATTCGAATTTGCACTATTTTTTTACATGGCGTCGATGTCGCAAATAAAACTGAAGCTTTTTTTTCGTCATCTCGCGTGTCCAATTAGATAAGAAAAAAAAGTGTAGTGGGGGAGGGGGGAAATAATTTTCTCGCGGAAGCCATAGGGCTAACCGGAAAAGTCGACAATGACTTGATGCGAGGAATCGATTTCTAAAACGTTATCAAATTCGGTATAGACGACAATTAATAGTCACGGAAAGAGCTTTTGCGAATCTCATTTTTAATCGTAAACTTCCATGTTTTACGAGATTCCAATGTCCTGCGCAATTAGCGGATAGATCTGGAGTAAGATCGAAAGCGAAAAGAGTGTAGCCATTGGCATAATCATCTCTACTTATAGAATTACCTTCATTCAGAAAGTGAACTGGCTCCCGAGAATAAATGTGTGATAGGCTTCAACATAGAGCGGTTCATCTTTTGAAAAATTTTGAAAAAGTTGTATCGATCTACTGGAAATTTGCATGCCCTTGACGTATAGCGAAAAGAATTTTATATCATAATTATATCATAATTTTTGAAATTAAACGGATTCAATTTTCTATCGCCTTGTTATCAATAAATCCGACTATTATTCGTTTCGGCAGCTGTTCGAGTATTGCATTGTCTATCGATTCCCCCACTCCTGCATGTATCGTGAATGTTTTAACTTCGACTCTCGTAAGGGGATACTTGGCAGTAGTTTTAGCATTCTAGTGTGCGCGAGTAGCACACCCGAGCTTATTTTTGCTCGAGTAGATTACCGTCAAGAATGCGTATTTTCGATATCGTTTTACTCTCCATAAGATAAAATAAATCTTTCGAACGTACGAGTCTCATTCTAACTTCCACTCCGTTAATTAAAAATTTATCTTGATTGAAAATGTCGCAGTGAAGGTAACCAATGAGATCTAGAGCGCGATTTCCTTGTATTGCGCTCTCTCGAGCGCTGTATTTGGATTTGACGAGTCTAATGTGTCGTCCATGTAACCAGGGATATCCGCGTCCCATAAGCAAGAAGTTAGATAGGAGGTTTTTGCGGGTGAAGCATGAAACATTAATAACGCTTCGATGTATGCGCGATACGCGTAAGCGTTGTTTGGTGGTGATATGAGCTTTTGATTAAAATTATACGTCGATTTGGTTGAACATGGAATGCAATAAATGATTTACAGATCCTACTTTTATTCTGCCGTCGCGACCGATGTGCTCTCCCCGCGTTCGCTTTCTACGCGTAGGCTCAACATGATGTAAGTGTGGTCTAGATAGTCTTCTCCATGCCGGGTATGATGAATTCTATGGGCACGTCGTCCGCGAGCGAAGTTACGGGTTTTTAATAAATCTATTGCGAACTCTCAATGCTGATTTGTGTAGGAGACAGAGAGAAGAGATCGAGTTCGCTCTTTATACACTCGCTCGAGTGGATATGAAAAAAGACATGCTTTTTCTTCAGTCACAAATTTTTATCTCAATTAAGAGAATATGTCGGATACATCGTGTTTCTTGACTTGATGTTTCTTAGCGGATGATTTTTTTGTCTTTCTTCCTGTAGCACGAATTTTCTTTTTCTTCTTCTTTACTGTTTTTGCTCTTCTTCCCTGTGGTACTTCTCGATGATTTTCTTTTGACCGTTCGGCGTCGTTTACGATGTACGATATGTTTATCTCCATCGGGTGGAAACTGAAGCGCTGCGAATATTTTATATCCCGATCCCTTCGTCAGGGAACTTATTTTTTCTTTGGCTTTTCTCTTCAGATTACCCCGCGATTCCGCGAGCCGAGATCTTTCGCTTTTGATCGCTTCCTTTAACGGTTTATTATTTTCGACATCTTCTATTTCGTTAATTTCCGCTTGTAAAGCTTCTTTACACGACAGCAGGTGCACTTTTATTTAGGTAGGGTAGTATTTTTCTAAATAACCCGCCGAGAAAGCTTCTGATTCCATGTCCGCGCTGGTAGAGCGAGCCGATGAAAACACGTGGAATTTCACTTCTGTTACTAGCCTCACACATCAAAATACTCCTCATATTCCATCGTTAGTTCTTAACTAAAGACTAACGTCACTCGCGTACACGAAAGAAAGAAAGTTATTGCTTAACGTTTAAAGTGCAGCATCACTGTCAGCGTTTCGAATTCGAATGGAATTTTTTTTCCAAGATGATCTCTTATATCTATTTCGATCCTTCTTAAATTTGCATTGGAATATATTTCGTCGCATTGGAATATAATTTGGAAATGCTTCACCAAATTTGCACCAAATGCGTAATTATGACTGCGTATCTCGATCAGAACTATCCTGAGAAGAGGAGTACGTATATCGCCTGTTATATATGGCTCACAAATATCGCAATAAACGAACATTTTATCGGGGATATCACAAACTACAAGGCTCATTACTCCAGTAACCGTCTGCAAGTCGTTTTCCCATCTCCTTATTAATCTGTGAGTAAGAAAAATTTTCTCTTCTGTTTCATTTGAATTAGATTTACGTATTGCGAGCTTGGAATAAAATTGTTTACTGGAAATTGCTGATGCGAAACCTAGTATTCATAGAAGATTATCGGAAAAGTTTATATGATAGCATTTTATATTTCTCATCGTAGTTAATACTTATCAAGACTTTACCGTCAGATCGGCTTTATTGCCTTTTACTGTTCGAAATAAAAATGCGATTCGGCAACTTTACACGCGGTAATAATTACATCAATAAACTCATGGATATCGTTGTAAATTCCATTTGGAAATGTAAGTTCTTTTGCCATAAACGCACCATTCGTCCTCATCGGGTTTAACATCGACGAATCTGATTACACTTTCGTTATCATGTATGTGTAAAAAGCTACACGGAAATTGAATCTCGCTTATCGCAACCTTCCATTATCCATGTAACACTAGAGTGAGGTAATTCCGTGATAAAGGACGATATTGTATTATCTGGAAAATGTCGCATATTGCTGTTACTCGGAAGTAACCAGAAGAAATTGTTCCTCCTCCATCGCGAAGAGAAATTACAATAAACTCGAAGCCGGAATTCAAGTATCAAATTTACTGGGATAATCGCGCCAGCTAATTAACACTTGTTTATTAGCTCCTCGTCTTTATGATGATCCCCCTACTCTTTATGATGATCAACGATAAACTGTTCTTCCTCTAAGTTTTTCTCAACTCTTGAGTTAATTCTTGCTCATAAAAAATACTATCTATGTCTGCTAAATCTCGCAGTTCGTACATGTGAGGGTTTCGCCAATCGAGAACACGGTAAATTTGAAATATCTCCTACTTAGCCTCGTCCTTTCTCGAAGGCGCCTTTCGCTCTACTGATACAGACGAGATCTCCGATGCGATATTTAACCTTTCGCGCACGTTTCTTTAACGTTTCGTTTTTCCAACGACGAGCTATATTTTCACGAGCGATACGTGCGTTTTCTTTCGTTATTACTGCTGGATGCATTCTCGTGGACGAGTGATGCGTGTGATTGTAAGCGCGTACAATATCCTAAAGAACATCGATGTAGCGTCGCGAGTTTTTATGCGTGAAGTAACGCCACATTCGCTCTTTCAGTGTTCTGTTGAAGCACTCGACGATGGCGGCTTTAATGTCCGGATTGCGCGTTACCCGAAAACGATATGGTATATCGTTTTCTTTAAGAAATTTCTGTATTGATTGTGCGACAAATTCCTTGCCCTTGCGTTTGCAAGTATACGGGTACTCGTCCTTCGTTTTTCGCTAATACGCGATGGAAAACTTTTATCACGCAATTACTCATTTTGTCACATAATGGTTCTACCCAGACGTATTTACTTAGTATCGATAATCATACTAACAGATAGGAATAACCGTCATTGTAACTTTTTAGATTTCGGAGTTCGATCAAATCTGCCTCTCACACATCGTCAATGTTTGTTACATTGCAATGCAATCGCGGAAATTTTCTGCGCAATGATCGGTGCAATGTGTACGCGTATCTTGTGATTCGAGCCAGCGTACGACTTCTCCCCGCGAGAAATTCGGTTTAACGACACGAGTTAGATTATCCACCGAATAGCTCGCATAATGCGATAGATCGTAATATAGTTTTTCAAATGTCATCGTTATCTCCAGCCAAATAACCGATTTTTTGCAAAGATACGAGGATATCTGTTTTTCGTGTACGAGAAAGAATCAACGAACTTTCCTCTATTTCTTGTTCATAATTTTTACGTTTTTCTCCTTCCTCGTGTTCTCGACGTGGAATTCGCGCTTTCGATATAAAAGGTGGAACTCGCGCGAAGT
>Ga0157363_1005266_pt1 | contig 12033 bp, 7 predicted proteins | sample AttsexASBM1_FD_111477 | JGI IMG/M metagenome (GOLD analysis project Ga0157363, IMG submission 111477) | Fungus gardens microbial communities from leaf cutter ant in Ribeirão Preto, State of São Paulo, Brazil - Atta sexdens ASBM1 | ecosystem: Host-associated > Fungi > Mycelium > Unclassified ...
ACCGAAATTTCGAATGGCGAGCATTCGCTCGATATTTCTTGATCATAACATATCCAATGACTCATTTTATGTATTACTATTATTGATATTACTCATCAGCTGATTTTTAAAACACACGTATACATATCTTCTCTGATAATCTAAATTTAATCTCCTTTCTCCTTGTCTAGTTGTTATCTTTCCTCTTGATTCTTTTACGATAATTTAATTTCCATTAATTTATTATAATCTTACAACCTTTAGTATACAGTTTATGAAGTTTTTAATTGGATTACACCGTTCACTACACGAATCGATCATAAGATAAGAACCCTGTTACTGAGAATGCGGCTTAATTCGCGAAAGCATGCTCGCGTTTTAAAGTTCTTGTCTCCTTAATTAGCGCGCGCTAACTTTTACCTTCGGACATTGGCAGGTGTCAAAGTATCGAGAGTATCGTGGCCAAGAATTTCCATTGCAACAGACACATGTACGGGGGGAATGAAAGCCAGACATCTATATTCAAAACGGTGACCTACACCAGATCATGGTGCGAATCTGGAAAGTTTCCTGATTCAGAGATAATATTCTCCCACGAATTAAAATAAATGTTTAAATAAATATAAAAATAAATGTTTAAAATTATTATATAAAGGCATGCATAAATCATAATTGTTGAACAAGTTCTTATTTATCGTTTTCAATAACATGTGGACTATAAAATTGTGACAGAGAAAAGTAAATGATTCTTATGCTATACATCTTATGCATACAATTATGAATTCTCGTCTCGCGATTTCTTCGAATGATAAATTTCCGATTCTTTCGTATATCTTGGTGCACAAAACAGGCAACGCGTGAAAGTATATTTAGCAGTTATTCGATTTTAACAGTTACTCTCCTTTCCTTTACTTAAGTATTTCACAACTAAACCGGATACCTAAACAATAAAAATCTTTGAATCTTATGTTCATTCAATTCCGATTATTATTATTTGTTTATCTATAAAATATTTTGACAGAATTTACAGAATTGACACTGAGAAAAAAAAATATTTGACTAAATTAATTTAGTTTGTCTTTATTTCTTTTGATGAAGAATGTATTTAAATCAAACATATTATATCTATTTGATTTAAATGCATGAGGAGGACTTTCAAAATGCGTTTTGTTCAAAATTTATAATTTTCAGAAAACGAAAAAGACAGAAAGAAATTACGCACAAGAAATCTACGCACTTTATAGAAAATGTTAATCACTTTATAAAACATGTCAATCAGTAGGATGTGAAATATTAAACAAAATTGCTTAATAAAAGAAAAATGTTAAATAAATGCATTTTGTTTGTTTCTAGTTAAAAAAAAACATAATACACTTCGAAATGATTATGTTTTTTCAGCATATAAATTAATGATGAAAAAATGCTTTCTAAACATCTCAAAGTAGCTTACAAGTCAATACTGAATGACTACACCGTCTCTAACTAAAAAAACGAAATTTTGAACAAAACGCATTTTGAAAGTCTGATCCTCACATATATTCTCCAATGAAATAAATAAAGACAACTTAATTTAGTCAAATAAAGACAAATTAATTTAGTAAAAAAGTTTTTTTTTAGTACAAATATTTATGTAATACAAAATTCCTTGAAAAAAATTCGCGATAGATTCGAAAGATCTAGAAAATCCTTCGGATCAGTCAAGAAATGTAATTGCGTGTCGTCGAATCATCGCAATTCGACCACGAGACGTTTTTCAACGCACGAAGCGTTGAAAAATGCTTCTATCAGACTAAACGGTATTTGACTGCGTCTTCGTCTTCGTCATGACGAGTTCAATCTCGACTCTAATCCGATCGTGAACGAGGCAATGGAAGAGTCAGTTCTCCTGACTCTTCTCTTTCGATGCATGATAAATCGGAGAATATGTTACTTCCTCGTACCTCATACGTCTATTACGGTTCATCGCCATTGCGCGTGTGAGAACGAGGAAGTGCCTCCGACAGTTATTCGGTAACGCTTCGTGTTACAAGCTAACGGATTACAGTTCGAAGAGAGACAAAGTGCAATTCTTTCCTTTCTTTTTTATCGCACGCATTTATTTCGTAATCATTTTATGAAATCTTTTATGAAATCTTTTATGAAATCTTGCGGATTATGTAAATTCAGATTTCAAATTCCGCAATGATGCATTTGCAAAGACCAGTATCATGATTTAATAACTCAATACATATTACTGAAAAATTACTGATTTATATTTCATTCGAAATATCGAAAAAGCAAACAAGTAAAATATCTTTTCAACTTTCTTCAATTCCTTATCATCTTAATTTAGCGCATATAATATATATTTTCTTTTTTTATATCTCGATTAAATGCAAAAGAAAAAGTCTTTTGCTAGAAGGGATGACCTTCGTTTGTAATGTAGTGAAATTGCCGGAAAATGTCTGAGAATGTTGTAATCGTGTGATTTTATTGTTTAAATTCTGTATTTCGGTCAAAGTTTCGAAGAAGTTACATGAAGGCTTAATTACAAGCTTCAAAGCGTCACGATGCATCATTTTCATATTTAGCGTGCATAATTAAATCATATTATATAAAATTCGATCGCTTATTACAGAATTCTTAATTTGTTTCACATTTTATTTTCGATGTCATAACTTATATATTATTCATCGTTAAAGAGATCTAAAATGGAGATACTAGAATCTAAAACAAGATCTAAAATGTAAATTGAACACTACTTATTTTATTACATACATATATTACGTCATTTGTTACGAGCTATTTAAAAATATTGTTTATATACAAATATAAAATGTTTACTATTTGTTATATTTAAATTGATACTTTTTATCTTTATAAATTATGGCGCTAATATTGAAGAAATAAACAACGACATAAAAAGATCATAAAATAATAATTGATTTCTCAGAATTACGAAAGGGGCCGTAACGTGGTAACTGATACATGTATGATATGTGCAACATTTTTTACTCTGATATAAGCGAGAGCGATTATGCACGAAAGCCATGTAACGAGATTTTCTCGTGCCCACGGGTCATGGAAAGTCGATTAAAAAAAAAATTAGATGTGTGCGAGAGCTGTTGAAGAAATCTCTGTTTTCACGATGACTTATTGCCTCGATTTTACGACATTAATATTTAAATACAAGCACGCGATATAAAATCGATGCAGTATTTTTGCACGTCATATCTGCTTATTTATGATTTATTTATGAATATATTATTTATTTATGAATATATTGTTAATATTAAAAACTCAAATTGAAAGATTAATTTAAATAAAATTTTATCTAATTGGCAATTTATTTTGTATTTTAACATGTATTAAAAATAACATAAATTATAGTACGTATAAACATATCATTTAATATTATTCGGTACGTATTCTGCGTTTCTGCGTTTATTATTAGACATTTCATTTTCATTTGTTCACAGTTCAGAGGGCCAAGGACCTACTAACTAAAGGAAAACATAGTGAGTATACGATTTTATTATAATTTAATACATTTGAAAATGTTTACTCATTTTGATGAGCTTTTTATTTATGAAAATTTATTAAATATATGTAACAAGATATGCGCGCATTAAACACAATATCTTGAACACAATCTTAAAATCTCTAAATAATTCAGCTGTCATCCGTTTTCTCTCATTGATGCATGCATCATCACGTTTCTTACTTATCTACACGTTATTCATGTGTTTGCGCCAATATTGAGTGACCTCGTATTCCGCGGCTATTTTAGGTCATGAATCATCCGGTTTTCGCTGGCAAGGTAATTTGAGTTTGCAAAACAATACGCACAAATTTTCATATGTTGCCATATTAATCAAATTCAAATCTCTATATATATATATCGTTATTTCTCAGCAAAATTAAAGTAATGTGATCCATCATAAATTTTTATATTTTACGCATTAAGAAATCGACATTCTGCTGAAAATAAATATGTCAAATTTTCTGTGAAGAATTTTTATAAAATTAAGATGCGTCGCATTCATGAACTCGGAGAATACAAAAAAAATTTAGAAAGTTTATAAGTTATAACGAAATAAATACAAATCATAAAGTTTGTCATTAAATTTTGTCGCTTTGAAGAAAATTAGCATAGGAATTTTACAAGAGTGTTTAGAAATGTTAGGACTTTATTTACAAGTTAATAATCCAACTGCAACCAATATAACGTGAGCATGTAAGCTATCTTCTCAACCTAATAATCAGTATAATTGCGCGACGAGTTAATGACTTCAAATGCTCGTCCGCTATACACACATTGTGACATTATTGCTTTTATTAATCGTAATGTAAAATAAGCAAATGCTGCTAACGAAAGAACATACATTATGGTTAATGATAGAGTCTGTGGAAAGATATATAAATTAGAAGCGCGTCATATGTTGTCGGATTAAATAACATTTCATTACCTGCATGAAAAATAGAATTGAATTATTTCAATTCTATTACATCAATTTCTACAGAGTTGGGAAGCGTTACTTTTTCCGTTACTTTTCCGTTACTTTTTAATAAATGACGTTGCAATTTTTTATAACTAAATACTAAAGTTGTGCCAAGATTAGAAAAGTCGACTTTTCCAATTTTAGCACAATTTTAATGTTTAGTTATAAAAAATTGCAACGTCAGTATCAAATTGCTTATTATAAAAAGTAATGAAAAAGTAATGGAAAGAGTAGCACTTTCCAACTCTGATTTCTATTTATATCTAAATTAATTTAATTGTATTAATACGCATCTAATAAATGTGCGCAAACTAGGTAACGCTTTCTTCAGTTAAAATTAAACCGAAATCGGAACCGAATTTTCTCTTTTTTTAATATGAATATTAAATAAGCAATCTCTGAAGACGGCAATTCTACAGATCGAGACCAGACATATTTTCTTACCAAGTGAGATCTTTAATTCCCGTTACATACATCTCATTAATCTCCTGACCTCGCTCCCGGTCAACACCGATCCTCGCCCACGTCACAAAGCAACACACCAAATTGTGAATGTACGTACGCAGAGACCAACGATTGCTTCGTTACAATCACACTCGGCAAGGAAAAGTACCAAACGTCAGTGAAAGAAAAGGCTACCAAGGACGTGGACTGGCACGAGGAATGCGAGCTGTTGATTCCAGAGCAAGGAAATACTGCGGAAATCGTCCTCACCGCTCTACATCGCAACTTCCTGGGTGTCGATGAATTTCTTGGCACTGTCAATATACCACTTTCCAGCTTCGACGTATACGAGAGGCCCAGGAATCGATGGTGTGTTTGCGATAACGTTAATTGTAAATTGCGTTTCATGCAAATCTCTCCCACACCTCCCGCCCACAGAAAAATAACTCGGAAAAGAGATACTCGTTGCGTATCATCTTATCTCATTAATCACTCGCATTCCTTTTGGCATTCTTATAGCGTGATGCTATAATCGACCATTCGATTTGTGTGGCAATAAGTTTTTGATATGATCAAATATATAATTGAATTTTTTTCTTTTAATATATAGGGTGTTTGGAAATTAGTGATAAGTCTATCGCACAGGGGCAGAATGGATTAAACTGAGAAGAAAAGTCCTCTACCATTTTGCAATTTTCGTAATAGTTAACAAGATATTAAAATTGCCGAAAATTGGTCTTCAATAATTTTTTACTCAAAATTACTATCAACTTTACAGAAAAACTGCAAGAGACGAAAATTGTTTACTTTCTTCTCATAGAACTCTAAGAATTTTTTTAGAATTTTTTAAATACCGTATTGTCTCATGTTAGTAAAAATGAGAAAATGCAGTGCTAAAAAGTTAATAAAAAATTCTGAAAAAATGCATAGAGTTCTATGAGAAGAAAATAAACACTTTAGAAGACTTTTCTTCTCAGTTTAATCCATTCTGCCCCTGTAGAAAGTGCTCCTTATCCCTAATTTCCAAACACTCTATATAGTAGTTTACATTTTGTATAATACTTATCTTTATGCTATTCGTTGTTCGCCAAAAGATTTGTAATTTTTTTTATTGTTAACAAATAAAAAGATTTCAATTATTGGATTTATTAAGATTTAAAATTTGCTTTATAAGACATATTATCTGCACATTTTATCTGTTCTCAATTTGTGAATAAATCCGCTTGTATTAGGTACGCTCTTAACAGTAAACCAGGCAAAGAGAACACGAAGGAGAGAGGCGAACTCGAAGTGAGGATTGGCTTTATCGTAAAAGCTGGAAGTCTGACCGACCTAAGTAAAAAGGAGCGTCACAAAAGCTCCTTGGGACAATTGTCCACAGCTGCACAGACAATCGGCGGTAGTTTGCTCAGTATCGGCAGTCTTGAAAAACGCAAAGGCCTGAAGAAATTAGCCAAATCAATTGGAAACAAAGTCAAAGGCAAGAGTAAGAATCGGCTCGATGGAAACAATCTGAACGAGAAGGAGGAACATGAGATCAAAATCACGCGACAAGAACCAGGTGAAGCTGATCCTGGAGTTATCAGTGAGGATGAAGATGAATTCACAGTAAGTAAAAGTAAATGGTACCATTATACACTAGCGATATCGTTAATGAAGAGTGAAAGGAAGATTTTATTATATTTCTGATTTGGTAAATATAATACACATACATATATTGAAGCTGTATATATATGTATAAACGTAACGAATTGGATGAATACTAAAAATAAATCTGTTCAACAGACTCTGGATATAATTTCTTTAGTTATTTTTTTATCTGTTATAGTTTGATGATTTATCCCACAAAAGTTCGGCCTCATCGCTGAATGCACCCGTGCACCCGGGTGTTAACGGCGGTAATGGCATTTCGAATGGCTCGCAGAGCAATGTCTTCAGCGAAGTGCACACGCCACCGGTGCCAATTAACGCCGCTCCGAGCAAACCACCACGGTTTGCTATGAGTGCGTCCACAACCAATCTGTCAAAGGTCGACAATTTAACGAAGGATGACGAATGGGGTTTAAAACTCTATGGCAAGCAGGCGAGCAGCGTGCCTAAAAGGTGAAATGTTTGAAGATGTTTATTTTCAATAGGAAAATAGGAAAAATATACAAAGATTAGAAAAGAAACCATAACTCATTTTAATCTAGTAAATATTTAACAAAATTAAAATTATTATAACAGTGATAAAAATATATATAACAAATAGATTGTAATTTTTACGAGTTACACTGAAGATCACATAATGAAGGTTGAAATGTTTATATTTTAAATTACATAGCGATCAGATTTGGAATATAGGTTAATTTTAATTAGCAATTAACAACTAGCTTGGATTCGTAGCCTTTTTCCTTTAACAATTTATTTTCTATAAATAGATTTATTAAGTAAAATTTATGAGCATGATAAATAATGTTGCATGTTGTACTCATAAGATGGGACAGCAAACCTAAGATTGTGGTGGACGAACCGAAAGATAACAAACGCGACGTATCGCCTATTCGTTCGACATCACCGATTACATCGAGGTTGAAAGATCTTCCGGAACCTCCCAGTCCCGCGCCGAGAGAAATTCTTCATCCAAGGAACAAAGATGAAAAACTCACTGCAAGCAAGGAGAAACTCGCAAACAAAGAGAAATTTGTGAAGGAAGATAAACCGAAGGATAAGAGGGATGAGAAATGTGATCTACGAAATCTCAAAGAGGAAAAATATATGAAGAAAGACAAGAAAAAAGACAAGGAGAGCAAATTCAAAGACATTAATGATGAGAATCATCTGTCTTCCGAAAGGATTATTATCGGCGGCGAAGATGCCGTTAAGAACGCTACAAATTTTAAAAGTCGCCTGCCGCACGAGGTTCTTAACCAATTTGAAGGAAAATCGAGAGAAGTAAATATCGAAGCGTAAAAATGTTTCCTTTGTTTAATTTTTTTATTTAAATTTAATCTCTTATTAGTTTTTTTATTAAAGAGGAATGTGTAATCGTCTTTTTTTTTATGAAACAAGTTTTTTATTGTAAATTAATTATTTTATTTAATTAAATATTTTATTTCGAACAAAGCATTTTACTTGCAGGATTTAATAGAACTGGCATTGCAACTGCAGACGCAAGTCACGGAGAAGAACAAGAGACTTACCGATCTGGAGGATTATATTGATGCGTTGCTGTTGCGTGTGATCGAATGTTCTCCGCGATTACTTCAAAATCCATATCAGAGGCGATTATCATCTCCTGGAAATCAGTAAATCGATAATTCGTGATGAAGCTTTTTCTATCTCCACTTGGGTACCATTCCCTTTTAATTTCTTAGTGATACATTTACTAGACATGACTGATAAGTCGCAAGTGGCTATTTGTTATTAACATTGTTCTATGTTCTAATTTATTTTCTTTTATGCATTATAACTTGAAGAAAAAGATAATGTTCTTGTAGCAGCGTTGCGAAATCTATTTCCTGTATTTATTTATGAGTCCCGCGAGAATATAATCGTAGGACAACCAAGTGTGTGATAATAAGTAAATAATTTCCTTATTATCAGAAGCTAGTTTATTATCAATACGAACAAAGAATAGGGTGTGGGATGATGCCAGTTAAAAATAATTTACATTTCGTGTAATCCCCTGTCTTCCCAGTAAACAAAACTATCGAAGTTGTCTCGTTCGCGATTGAGATTTCCGTCCAATTGACATTTGCAAGGAAACGTAGCGAACACGACTGTATCTCTTTTTTTATTATTATCTGTTATAAGTAGGCTGCGTTCGGGGAGCGCGCTATCAATGCTATTTGTGTCATACTATCCTTTCATGTTTAATGGACGATGAAGATGAAATGACACAAATAGCGCTAATAGCGTCTCCTCGAATCCAGCCAGAGATTTCTATATTTAGACTGTCAACTTCGCCATGTTTGAAGATAACTTGAAACAGCCCAATATTCAAAGTACATGTACTCTCACATATAAATCATACAAATAATAGCACATGTGCATATGTGAATTAAATTAAGGATAAACTCGGAATTAGATTCATTTCTTTTTATTACATAGGAATCAGCAGTCTAAATATAGAAGTCTGTAATTATAAGTTATCTATATCTAAAAACATTTTATAAAGTGAGTAAAAGTTCTAAGACTTGGAACTTCGCGAGATAAATACAGGAAAACACGTGCCTTCCATCGTGTACATGTATACACTCACAATAAATCGAATCATGCCTTGTTAATTAAAGCATTGTTTAATTGCAAACATTATTGAATAAAGATGATATATGAATGTTCGATGTGGTACATATGTCGCACAATGAATTCCAAATGTATACTATTATGTGACTTTGAGAGAGAGAAAAAGAGAATATTTATAATTAACAAATAATAAATGAATTTCGAATTTTATACCTCCATTTCGCATATATTTCATGTTGTTTTGATATTAATTTCCATGATGGAAAAATCTTATGTTAATTAATTGATGTAATTTATTTATGGCATTTCAATCGTTTCTAATATTTATTGAAGTTATTGCTTTTCTTTGTAAAATAATTGCAATTTTATAGGAGATAGTCGTTGCATTTGAATTTTGAATTTTTGTTGCGATTATGGAACAGTGAAACGCGTCGCAAGCGAGACGTTAATCGGCTATCGCGCCAATTTTCGTCGTGTGGCAAACGTTGCCGCGTTCTGTGTGCAGAAGCCAATATTTTTCAAGAATAGAGTGATCACAATGATCACAATGGCTACCTTCAGCAGAACATTTATTTTGCAACTATTGGAAGTTTTTTTGCGCTGATTGAGTTATGCTTTTAGATCAAGAAGAAAATAGTCCTATCTCAGCAGAGAATGGCTGCGTTCAGCAGAACACAACAGTTTTGCAATCGTTTTATGATTCTCTGTTGAGATAGGATTTCCATTTCTCTTGATCTAAAAGCATAATCCAATTAGCACGAAGAAAACTTTCAACAGTTGCAAAATAAACATTCTGCTGAACGCAGCTAATTATAAAACGAATGGCTGTGTTCAGTGGACTCAACAGTTGAATGAGCGCTTGCTGCTATTGGTCTTTTCACCGAGGATTTAAACTGAATCAGAATGTAAGAATCAACCAACTAGTGAGCATTTCTCTGTTTGTTCTCGTTTGACTATAACAGGGGAATACTCGACTGTAGTTGATTGGTTCTTACATTCTGTTTCGGTTTAAATCCTCGATGGAAACTGGGCCATTGATATATTCTTCCAAATCTAAAATACTGATTAGATAATTTAAAAGAATATACCAATAATAACGAGTGCTCATTTAATTGTTGAGTCCGCTAAACGCAGCCAATATGGTTGCTTCACTTAGGAGATACCGAATCAGAATACATATCAGACTGCCAATCAGAAACTCGGCAATCAATGGTCTCTATATATAGGACTCTAGTGAATCGTAGTTCATGCCATAGTTCGTGCAGGTTCGTGTTAATTCGTATTCGAGACTCTCGAGAGATTATTCGAGAGACTCGAAATTCTCGAAAGTTTGCCGAATTGCTCGAAAGTTGCAGGTTGCACTGGTTGTAGGCATTCGCTAGTTCGGGTCGTTTCGAATTTTTCAGATTTATTTGGATTTCGGAATGCATATCTATACATAACGTGATCGACAGGACAAGCCCTTCCGCGTGTCCCGTGTGCGGTTTTAGGATTAACTCAACCGACTCATCACGAAAATCGTACGACGATGACAGACGGTACCGGGAACGAGGACTCCGCAGCGTTCGATTCCATATCCGGTAAGCCGTCTATCCTTCGACGCACGATACCGGTCTTTTGAGGTTATGATTGATTAGAGATGTCAAGAAACAGCGGAGTTTTTGGATAAACTCGCGCATTTCAATGGATTTTTAGATCTTTAAGAATCGATCAGTTAGCTCGATTTGTCTCTTATTACGGTGAAACAGATTCACGCAAAGTTCACACAATTTTGTTGAGGTGGTCACTTATAATTATTTGAATTTATATCATATAATCCTAATTTTGCATTTGACAATCTATCTGTGATCTTATTCACATCTATAATTCATGTTATTTCATCAATTTTTTTATAGCTTTTTGTTCAAAATAAGTCTTGAAACCAATTTATTACAGATCCAGGCAAAACCAACACCAGTACAGCGGGTCCAGTAGTTTTATATTCAACTGCACTGGCATGGCGAACCCAATTCCATCGCAGTCTTACACGAGGCAGTGTGTCGGAATCATCAGATGAAGAGGAAGATCTGTCTCAGTATCAATTTGAGGATGATCTTGAATACCTCAGGTCATTGGATCCAAGAGATTGGAAGGATCAGGACCATTATGCTGTTCTAGGCATAAAAGATCTTAGACATCGAGCGACTGAAGATATTATCAAAAGAGCTTGTATGTAAAGAATGCTTTATAGGGGAATGTAAACATAAAGCTGATACTAAATTTGTCGTATGACAAATTTCTCAAGCCTGTTGGCTACAGGATAGAAAGATCGAAGAACCTCTCTGTCCTGTCAATTATCAGACTTCATACAACATATATAATATTAATCTAAGAGTCATAGCACAAAAAAATTTAAGCAGTAAGATACAATAAGGAAATTAACATGTTTGATTTACTACTGCTTACATTTTTTGTGACTCTAATTGTGATTTGAAATTGATTGGATATATCTAATACATATATTACAGACAAGCTGAAAATATTAAAGCATCATCCTGATAAGCGCAAAGCAATGGGCGAGGAAATCCGACCAGACGACGACTACTTCACATGTATAACTCGTGCTTGGGAAACCCTAGGGAGTCAAACCAAGAGACGAAGCTACGATAGCGTTGATCCTTATTTTAATGACAATCTTCCAGATGAGAAGGACTGTCGGAACAATTTTTACGAGGTGTTGGGTAAAGCTTTCAAAGAGAATTCACGATGGTCTATGAAAAAGCCTGTGCCACGATTGGGTGGCCCATTCATGTCACGAGAGAAAGTAGAACAGTTCTACTCGTTCTGGTACGACTTCGATTCCTGGCGCGAGTATTCGTATCTTGACGAGGAAGACAAGGAGAGTGGTCAAGAGTAAGTACGA
>Ga0157363_1005267_pt1 | contig 12032 bp, 5 predicted proteins | sample AttsexASBM1_FD_111477 | JGI IMG/M metagenome (GOLD analysis project Ga0157363, IMG submission 111477) | Fungus gardens microbial communities from leaf cutter ant in Ribeirão Preto, State of São Paulo, Brazil - Atta sexdens ASBM1 | ecosystem: Host-associated > Fungi > Mycelium > Unclassified ...
ATATTTAATAAATGTTCTGCACTTGTTGCAAATAATTTTTGTAATGAGAAAAGATTAAAAATTTGCTACACAAAATTTGCTGCAAATAATTTGCGATATGGCATAGGATTAGCGTTCGTAGCAAATCTTTTCTCTCCATGTGTGTGTGTGTGTGTGTGTGTGTGTGTGTGTGTGTCAAAATGGTGGTTCGTTTCAAAATAAACAACATCCATAATAACGTATGTACTTATAAATAAATAATAAACTAGTTAAATTTAACAGTGGAATGTCCAATTTGATTTTTTGAAAGAAGAAAATAAAATTTCGTTACAAGTTTAGTAAAACAAAAGCAATTAAGCATATAAATCAATATAATTAACATGCAGATAAGATATGATGTCGGATATAAAATTGCTTATAATAAATACAATAGCAGTATTATAGGCGGTATTCATAGTCTGTTCTTATTTTAGGATCTTAAGTAATGTCTTAAGATACTAATACGACTCTCTTATTAATTCATGACAGCTTAAAACTGTACTTAAGATGATGACTTGAATATAAGATCTGACTATAAATCGGCCTTTGATTGGTTCATGATAGCTTAAGACTGTACCTAAGACGGACTTACATATAAGACTACTATGAATATCGGCCTAGATTCGATCTCGTTTATCCCTCAAAAAAACGAGAAATCCAGAAGAATCGCAATAAATGCATGCGTTTGTTTGAGAAAAATGCGGTGAGACGCGGTTGATGCACGCGTAACCACACTAATCATGCGTGTGCGTTTGTATTACAAACGTTATGACGAGCTCTCTCGGGTGCATGCGTCGCGTGCACACGCATCTGTTAATGTACGCGCGGCGGTGATAAGAGCCGCGTTGTATCTCACTGTCTACTGTGTGCGCGACGTGATATTGTGATACGTCGCCTCCGGTTCCTTCAGCCATTGAACCGTTCGCTCACCCGCTCGCTCGCTCGCCTCAATTACGTGGACTACCAACAGTACCAACAAGTTGGAACGAGTACCCATGGATCACTTGCGAACAAACAGATTCGTGGAATTCGCTCGAATTTGAGAGCGAGATGAGGATCATCTCGCGCGCCAAGTTCACCGAATCCTCTCGTGCGATCGTATATCGTCTCTCTCACGCGCGCGATAATATCATGACGTGTAATCATCGTGAAAATCTCCCGCATTTAAAAAGGTTCTCCAATCTTTTCACACAATGTAAGAATTTATTAAGAATATCAAATCAAATGTTGAGAATAAACTTGTAATTAATATATAAGCATTTCTTTTATTTAATCTGCGCTAAATTTAAAATACAAGAATTTTGAAGAATTACATGGATATAAAAGAATGGAGTTTGAAGAACATTTTGAAGGTAAAAAAAGTTTCATCGTATAAATTTCATATAAGAATATCTATGAAACGTTTATAAATTCTGTTTAAATATAACGTTACACTAGTAAAAATAGCAACGTCGTTTTTATCAGAATTATGTAAATTAATTTAAATAATTATTGCGAATTATCATTAAATTTAAACAATCATTATAATTTTTAATATTTTCCACGTAAATATTTATAATTTTTATAATTTTTTAATTTTTATAATTTATTTTTATTATATAGAAAATATTATTTAATGGCAAATTATAGTTTTGCTGCTTTTTTATTCACTATTTATTTTTTAGAAGATGGCATTTTGCATTTTTCGTACTTTTATGTTAAGATAAGAAAAGTCACGTAATTTTTGTCTTTTTTTAATAAGTTTAGAGAATCTCCTTAAATCTATATCAGACTGATAGATATTTCATTGTATAAGCAAGTTTTTTTAAGAATGTCTATAAGATAGAGAGATTCGAGAACTTCTCCATCCTGTAGCTAATACGCTAAAAAAAATTGGTTGTATGACAAATGAAATATTAGCTTCAGATTATGTTCCAAGTAGCAATTCATTGGCGATGCATTGATTAAATGTAAAATATATTGAGCCAATATTCTGCCAATAATCGTGCATCGAAGATTGCGAATTGAACATTAGAATTCGATTAATCAGAATTTTATTTTAATTTTTATTTTAATTTGTTAAAATATCCAAAAATTTAGCTAAATGGAAATAATTTTGTTGAACCATCAAAATAATTATGTAGGAAACTCAAATATAATAATGCTGCAAAAGGTTTGACATTCTACATAATTATTTTGATATTCAAACAAAATTATTTCCAAATTTGTATTTAAATTTTTAATAAAAATGTATTTTTTATGCAGTATGTAAAATAATACTGTAAAATAATTATTATTGTTTATTATATATGTGTTCAGAGATTCACGCGATATCTGATAATAGCATTAATTAATTTGAAAGTTCTTTCCGTGCAATTCTCAATTTTCAATGTGTAATCAGGTGCAGCACCTTTACTCGAGCTGTACATTCGTAGACATTTTAAGTAAATATATCCCATCTGAAATTAGTCTGTTCTGCAAAGAAGCGCTGAAAAGTGCAGCGAATAAATTGCAAAAAGCTGCGCGTGAAGAAAATTTGCGAGTAATGCAAACGTTGAACAAAGGAGACAAGAAAATGCAATTCGAAGGATTGAAACGTTCCCTCTCGAACGATCGTGTAATAGCTCGCAAAAATTTCTATTGTCCGCGCGTAATTCAAGTAGAACACATAGAAATCATGGAAATACAATAAGAATATTATCATGACTTTATTTGTCTTATGACTTTATTGTCTACTTATAAGTTCACTTTTAAGTGACAAATGACGTCATGCTGTCCTACAATATCATTATGACTTAGCCTCTTATTCCATAACACACATTCTACAATAAGCCATTAGTAATAAATCAGAAGTCAGAAGCTAGAAATTGACTAATCACAGTCAATTATTCTTGTTACATTAGATTGTGATTGGTTGATTTTTAGCTTCTAACTTCTGATTTATTACTGATGGCTTATTGTAGAATGATCATAATTCTCAACGACAGTAACGATGTCATTATTCATATTAGAGAGTTTTTGCAATTTTGACTTCAGATACAGTGAACGCTACAATTATCTTTTTCTTAATTAGTTAAGAAGAAGATGACCTGACCTAATGTTCACCGTATCTGGATAAACGGTATTGCAAAAACACTCTGCTGTCGTTGCGCAAATTCTACATAATAAAAAAAATACACAACGACATTGTAAAAATATCAACACTGTTGTTAATGGGCTTTCTACAATAAGCTATTAGACTTTGCAATAATGTGGATCCAAATACGGTGAATTTTAAAGTCACGTTACCCTTTTCTTAATTAGTTGTTAAAAAGAAGATTACCTGACCTTAGCGTTCATTGCATCCGGATAAACAGTATTGCAAAAACTCCCTTATTATTTAAGCTTTTAAGCTTAAACCGTAAGGAACTGATCAATCACAATCAATGTTAAGAGAATAATCGACTATGGGCATTTTCCAACAGTGTAACTCAATGAATCATTACATCTTTGTTGCTTGCCAATATTGAACAAAGACGAAATGATTCATTGTATTACAGTGTCCTTGCGGAAAAGTGTTTATGTTCTACCTAGGACAGGTCTGATAATACCATACACAAGGGATTAAATTAGAAAACGTGGCGCGCTCGCGAGATTTCTCGGATTCCTCCCAACAGTGTCTCGCACGCGACAAACTTGCAATCGATTTACATGTCCTACTTAAGTTATTTATCGTCGGCCTCGCAAGTGTCATAATTGTCAATCCGAACCAGCGTTCGAATCGCCGCAAGAAACCCTCCGCGTGCCGCCGCGTTCCAAAATTGCCGATTCACACCGAATCTTTTTCGCGAACGAGGAAAGAAAGCAAAGACAAGAAAAGTAACAAAAAAAAAAACAGAAACAAATGCGGAGGTATTTTCGCATCGCAGATATGATAACTGGAGGCGCATAGATTTGTCGCCGTCCCGCGGAATTGTGAAAATTTAAGCGCACTTACCTCCCTGTCGTCGTCGTTGTCGTCGTCGTCGTGGTCGTTGTTCGGCGTTTCGGTACACGCGCGATCTCCCGCGCTGCGTGAATCCGCGCGGTGGACACTCCAGTGACGGATCTCCGTTGCGTCAGGCGATGAGGAAAACGCGTAAACACGCACGACGCACGCACGCACGCACGAAAGTAGGAAGAAGACAGGCACGCGCACGGAACGCGAAATGCGCTCCGTCTTTCGAACGCGCGCGCGGACCCGACGAGCGCGACAGCGAACCGTCGGAGCGCCGTCTCGCAGATTGCCGCTTACCCGGCGGAGCACGCGTTCTTTGCAACCTCCCCTCGAGAGACCGTGACACTCAAGATGGCGCCACCGTCCCCGTCTCGGTATCCCTTCTTATTCATTAAAAAAAAAAAAACAGTCCTCACTTCTCAGGACGATACACTGTAATGCCCACGATGCTAGAAATCGCTGAAATTTTTAACAGTGTAGAACATACAGAAGCAACTAGATCCCTTTGTGATTTTATTAAATAAAATTTAAGACTCGATTTCATCAATGTAAGATTAATTTTAATCTTAGTTCAATTTTTTCTTCCATCTTTTTTTAATTCAAAAAATTATAAAGAGGTAAACAGTAATTTCAGACAGAAACCGTAATTTCAACAGAGTAATTTCAGTGAAATTAAAGTTAATCTTACATTAGTGGAATTAGGCCTTAGTATTCACAATACTAGAAATCGCTCCGAGATCTCGGACAGAGAAGAAATTAATAAATTGCATTTGGACAATTGGGCCATTCAATCAATGGGAGTTATATAATCGTATAATCATACACATCACATACATCCAAATACAATATAAATACAATATAAATATTTAAAGGAGAAAAACAAAAGCAAAATAATTAACATAATTTAAGAATCAAAATTAAGCTGTCTTATATGTTTGATATATTATAAATGAAGCAGAATAATGAAAGATAAAATTAATTTTTATTCATCTTCCAATTAAAAAAAAAAGATTTTAAGTTAAAGATATGCTCTTATTATGCTTATACTTACACTATATATATTATGTATTTTCTTTTTATTCTTTAAATTTTTTGCCTTTTTTTAATTTGTATTTATTTTTTGTTTCATAAATGTTTTATTTTTTAATTTTTTTCAGTGTGCAAATCCCGAAATTTAATTCAGAATCTCTTTCTTGCTCCTATATTTTATTCTTTTACAAGCAAATTTTGGTTTTTTTACGTAAACGGATTTATAAACTAACTTTGATTTCTTTAATATAAGTGGATAAAATCAAACACATACACATATAAATGTTTTTAGCTATTTTTTTGGAATGTCAGGGATAGCGGTAATTTCCTTTTTCTATTCTCGCATATTTCTATGTAATAAATAAAATAATTATGGTATTATGCAAGTATATATAGAAAGTGTTATGTAAATGATAATACTTAATTATAATTGATTAAATATCTACAATGAAATACAGCAAAATATTTACAGCACTTGTATTTTCTTAATGAAATTAAAAACATTTATATACAATGGAGCGACAAAAAATACTTTTCACGCTTGTAACACCGGCCTTTCGTGTCTGCCTTCTAATGAATCATTAACAAATGCATAACCAGTGCCTCCCTGTAAAATAATAAAATGAATATTACTCTTTATATTATATGTACTCTTTGTATTATTCTAATACTGTTTATATCTACTTACCCTTTGTAAGGGGACTATATCAGATGATGTCAATTTAGAATTATCTAAAGGATTAATCCAGTCCTTTTTTATCAATTTTTCCACACATTCCATTGTGACTACGTCACCGCTATAAATACAAAATGTTTAAACATGACAAAAATTGTTATTTGTGATTCACGCAACGTTAGAAAATTATTCAAGTCTCTTACGTTGTTTTTATCACAGCGCAAGGGACACTGTTGCCCAATACATCGTGCGTGATAGGACACATATATCGCGCCTGTTTAACGATAAGCGATCTCTTATCATCTGGATCCTGGATCACTGTGAATTTTATCGGAATCAAATCCTTCACTTTCAATGGCTTTCCACTGACAGGACAATAAATGGTCTTGTCAGGTTTCTGTAAGGAGATTTCCTTTACTCCTGGTGTCTTTGAGGGTATCCAGAAACTCGGTAGCATTTTGTTCTTGCCGTTTTTCATATTAGAAACCGAATCTCCATCTGATGTACTGGGACTGCTTGACACGATGGTTTTCTCACCTTTTAGAAAATTTTGCAACTTTTTCAGTTCCTCGTTGACTGTCTGTTCTTGCGATTGCTCCTGTAATAATAAATACAGCGTACATAAATATATCAACTATTCAAACTGTCTGATAATTTCGATTTAATAAAAAGTATGACTTTTAATAAAAAGTAACAAAAGAAATCATATATCACACTGTAGATATGACATTTGATAGGCTTTTTGAGGTTGAAATTTATCATTCATTATGTACAAAAGATGTTTTCTATTTAATGACACAAATTGATATGAACATTCTATCTTTCTTGCAGAGTTGATAAAAAACATGTTTTAAACAGTTTAAAACATGCTTGATTGATGTTTTTAATATGTTTTTTATAATACTCTTTAAAACACGTTTACTCTTTAAAACATATTTAAGAAAAAATATATTTTATTCTTAAAAAAAATTAGTCTTTGTCAATCCTGCTTTCTTGGCATTCAATGAGCAATAGAGACAAAACACTTGTGTTAATTTGTGTCACTAAATGAAAAACACCCAAACATGGAATATGCTACAATAGTACTGGAAGAACGCTCCTGCAATCTATACATTAGACTTAAATCTCATTTATAATCTAACCTCTTCCTTTTGCTTCTGCTTCTCGTATTCCTTCAATTTCCTCGTGTATTCTTTTTTTTTACTCAAGATATACTCCAATATCGCTTCTTTATCAAATAAATAGCCATCTTTCCTGCAACAATGGATTGTTGATTGTAAATAAAATATGTAAATGTATAGATATAAGTCACATGTCCATTTCTATCAATGTAGATTAATTTTAATCTCTAATGTTTATAACTAGAAAAAAATAAAAAATATGTTAAGATATTAGAGATTAAAATAAATAAACATGAACAAGTCATAATAGCGATTACAATAATATTACAGATTACAATAATATTGTCAATATTAACAAATACTGACAATACTACTCTATATAAGAAAATTCAAAAAATTTCTCTGAATCTTAATAATAAAAATTTCATGGAACTCCCGATTTTTAAAGATAAAAAAGAGATCCCTCAAAATTTCAAGTTTTTGAAGTTTTTACAAATAATAAATACCCTGTACAAGATTTGTGATATAAGATACTTACGTTATTACTGGATTTCTGCAGGGTTGTAGAGTCAGGCAACAACAGTCAAAATCTTTGACGGAGTCCTTTCCTACTCGTTGTGTGTTAGTGCCATAACCTGACGCCGCAGCATCTTTCTTCTTTTCATGATATGTGTACACTGCACCAGCGGTGCAATTCCTTGCATGCCGCGTCATCGCGATCAAAAATTCACAAAGTGATACTTCTCTTTAGAGAAAATATTACTTGTTCTCTTCAATCTTTGAGTTAACAGCTTGTTGGAGCTTGCTGCTTGTTTCCCTTTGCTGATGAAATTTACGTCTTCTCTCCTTGAGGTTATATAATATTACAAGAGCTCGTGCTATAGATTTCTATATAACGAATATAAAAGAATATAGATTTTCATAATATAGAAAAATCTCTTCTCACACTACTTTTTTAGGTTAAGACTGTTATGAAGATCATGAAACGCAAATCTGTTAAATTCTCTACCGCTAATATCAAGTAAAAGCGTTGTTAAAATGTAAATGCAAAAACACACGAAAAAAACGAGATTTTTTGACAAAAGATAAAGAACAAAATTATATACTTATTTAAAATGAAGAACAGCGAGCGATTCATGAATAAAAACCGTCACGTTCTTCCGTGATCGGAATGACGATCAAGTGAGAAACTGATTTCTATTCTCTCGCAAGACTTTAAAACTTTCTATCTTTCGATAATTCCACGTATTTGAAATTTTTCCAATCGCTGCGCAAATACCGACTGTGATAATAATTAAGCTGATGATACGACTGTGGTACCTACTCCATTTTCTATCAGTCCATGATGGTTTCCTCCACCATTGTTTCCTCCACTCTCCACCGTGAATAATGGGAGTGACTCATCTTTCTTCTTTCCACCATGATGGCGTTCATAACGACCGTTAAGTAAACGTATCAGCATGCTTGCGAGATGTTGAGTGCATTTCGTTTAGACTAGACAATCACAAAAATTTTTGAACAGCAAAAATGTTGCGTTATGCTGAACATAAGCATGTTTTTGCAAAAAAGTAGTCAACGTTATTGGTTAAATAATAAGCACTACATTATATATATAGTGCCTATGAGCGCTTGCTGTCCAATGGCTTCTGTTAACTGTATCTCTGATATCAAACTGCTGTTTTCAACATAGTAAATCTGGTAAGTAGTAATATTGTTTATATTGGCTTTGTTCTTATATTCACTGCTAGTGCTGATCTGCCGCACAGATGATATGTATTATAGATGATATGTATTATAGATTTTCAGTATTAGCAGTGAATATCGCAACACGAGCAAATTTACTATTGTTACATTAAGTATTTATAAGTTCCTAAATTATATCAAATCAGTAAGTTAATCCAGTATTCTGTTAATATTAATCTTATTGATTGAATAATTTCAATACTTATAAATAATTTGTATTTTGTTTTTTTTTGTAGATATTGGCCAATATTCATAGTCGGTCAGAAGACAGTCTTAAAAATCGGAAGATCGACCGCTTCTTCAGAAATTATAGACTGTCTATAAGACCGATTATGCATACCATCCAAGTTGGGTTATTTTTGATATGAAGTTGTGTGAAAAGCTTTATTATAGCTTTTTATTTATACCAGACCTACTATGCTGCAAACACAGTTTAACATCATATTATTTTGTATCTGAGCCTGTTAAAACTATTGAATAAAGATTTTGATAATTTAAACCATGTTGTTCTAGTCTAATTTATCAGATTAAGGACAGGAAGCGCCTTCTTCACCAATATCAGACTACCGATCCTCATAGAGGATCTGAAATGCTCATCTATATTCTATTCTTATATAGGAATCATATCAGAAACAAGTGCTTTCGGGAAACTGAACAATTATTCGCATTACTAATTTGATTTCCGAATTTGATGAAGACAAATTTGATAATAAATTCTATTTAAAGGTGAAGAATTAAAGTTATGCAATTTGTTAAAATTTTAACAAACATACCATAAATCAATTAACATAGGCATAATATAACTTTGACAATAAATTTAAATAATCGTTTAAATACAAAGATAGACATCGCGTGGCTGATAATTGAACTAAAGTTACACTTGCCAGCGCTACTTATGTCAAATCAACATACACATACATAAGATACGCGATCATTTCATCCTTGTGTTCAAACATTAAATAGGGACGAGATAATATGATGACACGAACGTTGCAAACATGTGTTAAGTGGAACATACCTCTAATGCATATATAACAAAAAATAGGTTTGAATGTGATATATTTTATTATTAAAATATTAATATACAATAAAATACACAGAGATGTATGAGTAACATACTTTCATACTACAAATTTTGCAGTAAATATTAAGTACAATATTAACATTAAAATGAAATATTTAATACATATATTACAATGGTAGGCAAGATAGATACACTACACGAATCTAGAACACTATCAGTTTAGTATAATCTTCTCCTTTGCTGCGAGTCTATTCTTTCATTTTCGGAATATGTGTAGAATAGACACCTGTATTCTTGTACCTAGAGGTGTGCCATTGTCGTCTATGAGTATCAGATTGTTGCTATCAAATTTGGAAACTTTAAGGACCTGTTGCTGTTTCAATTCAACCAATCCTTTTTCTTTTCATCTCTTATAGCAATTAAAATTCTATCACCTGAATAATATACGTATAGCAATGTTTAAATATATTTCCTATAAAATAATAATATCTTTTATATAGTCTTTCATTTATTGTCTTACCGATGTATTCCATTCTGCATTTGTTACATATGTGTATGATGATCTACCCTCCATAGCTTCGCTGTTACTCTCCATTACTCTCAATCGACTCAATTTTATCTGACTCACAAGGATTGAAGTAGAAATGTTTCTGCTTGCAACACTTGACACAGCAAAAGGCGACAACATTATCGTTTTAATCTCCTTTTAGGATAATCTGAAACATCATATAATGTAAAAAATTGCATAATGTATTTAATATTATAATAACATTTGTGGCAACATAATCTACCTCTTAGTAGAAAGAAGATAAACGACGTTAGAAACAATAAATTAAACGAATTCTTTTTTCTTAGATATTTTTTTATGATAATTACTATAGAATACAAATTTTCTCGTTGATAATTCTAAAGCTAAAATTAATTTGGAGTATTTAATCGCGATAACTCTTCAGAGATAATAGAAAGAGATAATAACAATTTTTACATAAACTCAGTATTGTTTAGGATTGTCCTAAAAGATTGATGGCGTCTTGGCGCACCGGATTGGCCGACGCCAACCAATCGCGTTCATGACTTCGCCACTTCGCGCATTAGATTAGCCAATAAAAAACGGCAATCATCGAATTTCTCTCATTTTGTTATAAAGTCTGTTCATATTAGGGCCATTCCACACAACTTGAATAGCTGCATAAAGAAAATCATCCAATCGTATTTTATGTTGTCTTTATGGCAGAAATGTGATTGGATAATTTTCTTTATGCATATGATTATGCAGGTTGTGTGGAATGGCCGTTAGGTTTGTTCTTTTTGGTTGAACTTTTGCATCAATGCATATTTCTTCCTCTTCGATCTTCCTGAAGAAAAAAGGAAGAAAAATGAACTGAACTGCAAAAGTTCAGCTAAAAAGAACAGGCCTATTGTTGGACTTATTGCACTTACAATGTTTCGGTTTTCTCTTTCTTCGATATCCAAATATATATTTTAAATATATATCTCCTTTTAAATACAATTTTAGAAATTTCAAGCAACACAAACAGATTTAATAATTTTAATGAAATAGGTTAGGAAACTGTTTGATGTAGGCATCCCTATCCACACTTCCCACGCTTTTAGAAAATTGCAGTATTATTTCCTTCAGAATTTTTTATAATTCTATAGAATGTGATGAAAAAACCGAGAAAAAACATAATTTGTAGCTATCATATCTATCGCAGCTGCTATTATTTCTTCGAAACCATTATTTTCGAACAGATTAAAAATTATTTAATGTAGCATCGCTCCGATTTTAATATATATATTTTTTTAATATTTTCTTTAGATTATAAATCTGTGGAGTGTGACAGAAAATAATAAACAAACATCTTTAATTTGCATATTACAGATGCAGTTGTGCTATTTCTTTATAAAGATGAACTGTTATTTTTAACGTTACTTTTTATAATTGCTTTAATGACGTTGCAATTTTGTACGACACAATTTTGTAACTAAGATTAAGAATATCACTTTTGAAAAATAACTTGTTCTCTTTATATTTATATAACGTAGAAAATTAAATCATTCCACTTTTAAAAATTCACTTTTAAAAATTTGCATTTTAGATTCCAAAATTCTATAGAATGTGATGAAAAATTATGTTTCTTGCATCATCCATTTTTTTGACATAATTCATTCTAATATTCATTTTTAAATAAATATTATATGCTTTCTACAATAATAAGTCATACTTGAACTACTCAAGCATTAAACCATAAAAAATTTATCAATCATGACTATTCTTTTCACATGACTGTGATTGATTAATTTCTTATTGTTTTTTTCTCAAGATTAAGCTTAAGTAATGACTTATTGTAGAAAGTCCATTAAGAATCATCAACGTGCTTCTAAAAATATGCAAATAACTGTTTCTTTTAAACAGCTATTTAAGGCTCCATGAAAAAGATGATAAAGACTGAATAAGCGTTTTAA
>Ga0157363_1005269_pt1 | contig 12030 bp, 9 predicted proteins | sample AttsexASBM1_FD_111477 | JGI IMG/M metagenome (GOLD analysis project Ga0157363, IMG submission 111477) | Fungus gardens microbial communities from leaf cutter ant in Ribeirão Preto, State of São Paulo, Brazil - Atta sexdens ASBM1 | ecosystem: Host-associated > Fungi > Mycelium > Unclassified ...
CATGATCCCGCTGACGTTCAACCCGAACGCGTCCGCCGCCTATCAGGCGTTCCAGGCGGGTGGTATGGCGTGGAGCTTCATGATGATGGCGACGCTGCCGGTCATCCATGGTGGCCGCTACACCGCCGCCATCGCACAGGCCCGGGCCGAGGCCGAGAGCAGCCGCCTGAACTACCGCAAGACGGTGCTCAAGGCGTTCGCGGATGTCGAGGACGCGATGGGCGACTGGTGGCATAATGCCGAACTGGTCGAGCAGCTGAATCAGGCCTCCGTCGATGCCGGCCTCGCCTGCGACCGCGCCCAGAAGCTGTTCGGGGCCGGTCTGACCGGCTATCTGAACGTGCTGACGACCGAACAGACCGCCCTGTCCGCCGAAGATCAGGCCGTCGTCGGACGCCTCGCCCGCGTCCGAAACGCCGTCGCCCTCTACATCGCCCTCGGCGCCGGATGGCAGGGAAAAGCCCTCACCGACACAAGGCTCCCCGTCGAAGTCAAACAACAAAACGCCTTCGTCAGAGCCTTCACTCGGTAATCCTGAGCGGAGTGACCGCATAAAACCATTTGGGTTTTATGACGAAACACGACAATATCCGTTCAGGACTCCCTGACCACTCAGCAAGGATCAGTGATGGGTAAACTGACCTTGTGGCGCAATATTCCCGCATTCGTGGCAGCTACTTGCGGGCTTTGTTCTCCCGTACACGCACGAAACATCCATGACTGCGTCACCATGAGCGAAGTCCTCCCCTTCCTTAACCCGGCTGGCGCTCCCGTTATTCATGTCCAGATCAACGGCCATGATGTCGGCTCTTTCTTCTCGACATTCACAACGCGGACCAGCGTCTGGGATGCAAAAGGGTTTGATTTTTACCGTCTTGACCCTGTCAGAACCATGTCGGTCACCGGAACAGGCGGAAACTACTCCACCACGATCGAAAGCCTCCAAATCGGTCAATCCGTGCTCAAAGACATGACAGCCCTGCTAGTCAATGAGCGGCCTCCAAAAACGCCGGATGGCCTGCTTCTGATGATGGATCTCGGATGGGACATTCTTGGACAATATCATCTGCTCATCGACAGATATTCGCAGAAAATCGGCATTTTTACATACGATACCGCTGCGGATTGCCCTGATATCGGAACCCTTCTGAAAAACACCGGGCCAGTCATTCCCCTGACATCTCTTGATGATGAGTCTCCACAACTCAATCAGGTGACGGCTCTTCTGGATGGCCATAAGGTGGACATGCAGATCAATACCAGTGCCAACCGCTCCATTATCCAGCAATGGGTGGCGCGGAAGATGGGCATTTCACGCCACACACTCAAACAGGACGACGAAATCCGTGTCGGCGCAGGGGAAGTGCTTCTGGGGCATCGACATCACTTCGACACGCTACAACTTGGTTCACACACGCTGCATGACATCACGCTGGATGTCGTCCCCGATGCGGAGTTCAATATTCTTGGGATGGACGTGCTCAAGCACTTCAACGTCCTGATCAATCCCATGGCCGGTAAACTCTGGCTGGAGGACTACGTTCCGCCGCCCGGCCATATGGAGGAAAAGGCCCTCCCCTGGTCGCCGACCCATGACCGGCTCAGCATCACCCATGCCAGCGAGGAAAAGCAGGCTCCACCTCTCCCCGCCGGAAAGCCCTGAGGGTCAGGCTTCTGCCGAACCGCCGTCCACGTCAAATGTCACACCCTGTGCCAGCGGCAGGGTGCGCCCATAATTGATGGCGTTGGTCTGGCGACGCATATAGGCCTTCCATGAATCCGAGCCGGATTCACGACCGCCGCCCGTTTCCTTTTCACCACCGAACGCCCCGCCGATTTCCGCACCGGACGGCCCCATATTGACGTTCGCAATGCCACAATCCGATCCCCGGGCAGACAGGAACTGCTCCACTTCCCGGATATCGGTTGCAAAAATCGAAGACGACAGCCCCTGCACCACGTCATTCTGAAGTGCTACGGCCTCATCGAGCGTGTCATATTTCATGACATACAGGATCGGCGCGAATGTCTCTTCCAGAACCGGCCCCACCTGAGACGGCATTTCAACCAGTGCCGGGCGCGCATAGAATGACGCCTCTCCGTTCACATCGACGCGGGTTCCACCGTGAACCGTACCTCCCGCATCCACCGCAGCCTTGAGACTGTCCTGCATCATGCCAAAGGACGCCGCGTCAATCAGGGGCCCGACAAGCGCCGCTCCTTCGATCGGATTACCAACTGAAATGCCCCTATAGACATTCACCAGCTTGGGCACGAGCGTGTCGTAAACGCTGGAATGGACGAACAGACGCCGCAATGTCGTGCAACGCTGACCCGCAGTTCCCATCGCGCCGAACGCAACAGCCCGCAGCGTCAGATCCAGATCGGCCGAGGGCGTGACGATGGACGCATTGTTGCCGCCGAGTTCCAAAATGGAACGACCGAAACGACGTGCCACACGCTCGCCCACGTCACGGCCCATACGGGTCGAGCCGGTTGCGGAAATGACCGGTACGCGGCGGTCTTCCACCATCAGTTCGCCAATATCGCGTCCGCCAACCAGCAATGTGCTGAGTGCGGCTGGTGCATCGTTCCCAAAGCGTGCTGCCGCCTTCAGGAACAAAGCCTGCATGGCGAGTGCGGTTAGCGGTGTCTTTTCCGAAGGCTTCCAGATCACGCTGTCCCCGCAGACCAGCGCCAGAGCGGCATTCCACGACCAGACGGCAACCGGGAAATTGAACGCCGAGATGATGCCAACCGGCCCAACAGGATGCCACTGTTCCGTCAGGCGATGGTCCGGTCGTTCGGAGGGGATCGTCAGACCGTAAAGCTGGCGGGACAGACCAACTGCGAAATCGCAGATATCAATCATCTCCTGCACTTCGCCCAGACCTTCGGACGGAACCTTGCCCACTTCCAGCGTCACGAGCCGACCAAGCGCGTCCTTGTTCGCCCGCAATTCCTCGCCCAGCAGGCGGACCAGCTCACCACGACGCGGTGCCGGAACCCTGCGCCAGACCTTGAACGCCTCTGCCGCACGGCCGATCGTCGCTTTTGCCTCGTCCGCGCTGATTTCCGCAACTTCAGCAATCCGCTCGCCCGTTAGCGGCGATGTGACAGCCAGAGTGCCGCCCGAGTAGAGATCAGCCGACACGCCAAGGCTGTCGAGAAGCGTTGTGACTTCGGAGCGGAGAGAGGCAGTCATTGTTCTTCCTGTCTGGATTGCATAGCAGTTATCCCATTCACAAACCGTTACAACCCCGACGTCAAGATGATCCCGAAGACAGCCACTCCAGACAGCGGGATATTTTCCAGTCTGGGTGAAAGGGGGAAAAAGCGTTAGGATCATCTCAGGCACAGCCTTGCCGTCACTCTTTTCAGGCCGTAACGGCGGCAGTGATGACGGCGCAATCAGAAACCCCCACTCTGAAGGCAGAACCCATGCAGAATTTTGAATTCTACAATCCCACACGCATCATTTTCGGCGAGAATACGATCCCGAAACTGGCAGACCAGATCCCGGCCGAGGCCCGCGTCCTGATCCTTTTTGGCGGTGCAAGTGCAGAGCGCAACGGCACACTTCCGGCTGTACGCGAGGCGCTGGATGGCCGCTTCACCCGGGAATTCGGTGGCATCGAAGCCAACCCGACCTTCGAGACGCTGATGAAGGCGGTCGAGCTGATCCGGAACGAGAAACTGGATTTCCTGCTGGCCGTAGGCGGCGGCTCCGTCATTGACGGCACCAAGTTCGTGGCCGCAGCCGTGGATTTCGAAGGTGATCCGTGGAGCATCCTGACGACGCATGGTGCAAACGTCAAAGCTGCGATGCCACTGGGAACGGTTCTGACACTGCCTGCGACCGGTTCGGAAATGAACAGCTTCAGTGTCATCACGCGGCATGCCACCCGCGAGAAACTGGCTTTCGGCAGCCCACACGTCTTCCCGCGCTTTTCGGTTCTGGACCCGACCCGCACTTATTCCCTGCCCGTCCGGCAGATTGCGAATGGCGTCGTGGATTCCTTCGTCCACATCATGGAACAGTATCTTACCTATCCGGCGGACGGTCTGGCTCAGGATCGCTTTGCCGAAGGGCTGCTGCTCAGCCTGATCGAAGTCGGGCCGAAAGTCGTTGAAGAACCTGAAAATTATACACTCCGCGCCAACTTCATGTGGATCGCAACGCTGGCGCTCAATGGCATCATCGGCGTCGGCATGCCGCAGGACTGGTCCACGCACAGTATCGGCCACGAACTGACGGCACGTTACGATATCGACCATGCCCGAACGCTGGCCATCGTCCTGCCGTCCATGTTGCGTGTCCGCAAAGACACCAAGCGCGGCAAGCTCCTGCAATACGCGGCCCGTGTCTGGAACCTGCATGAAGGCACGGAAGACGAGCGGATCGAAGCCGCCATCGTACAGACGGAGAAATTCTTCGAAAGTCTCGACATTCCGACCCGCCTCTCCGCTTACGAGATCGGCGAAGAGGGCATTGATCCACTGGTCGCGCAGCTCGATGCCCACGGCATGACTGCACTGGGAGAACAGTCTGAAATCACTCTGGATGTCAGCCGCCGGGTGCTTGAGCTGAGCCTGTAAGGCAGGGGGCGGCTCAGGCCGCCCCTCCTCTCAAAACGCCGTCCCGATCACGTCTTTCAGATGCTGGCGATAGGCCGCGAGTGTGGCGTCGACATTTGGCTCCTTCATCACGTCTGTCGCCAGAAACGTCGGAAGTGCCGACATTCCCAGAAATTCATGAGCTTTGTGAAACGGGAAATAAACCCCATCCACGCCACGCCCCTCGAAGAACTGATCCGGGTCCGTAAACGCGTCTTCCGGCGCGTTCCATGTGGCTGAGAGCATGTAATGCTTGCCCTGTACCAGGCCGCCTGAGCCATATTTACGCTCCGGATGTGCGCGGCTGCGACCATCATTGGCATACAGCTTCCCATGACCAGCCGTCATGATTTCGTCCATGTATTTCTTGACGATCCAAGGCACGCCCATCCACCAACCGGGGCACTGATAGATAATCAGATCAGCCCACAGGAAGTTCCCGACTTCCTGTTCCACATCGTATCCGTCATCAATGTTCGTTTGGCGAATGTCGTGCCCGCTCTTGGATAGGATATCGGCGGCAAACGCCTGAAGTGTATCGTTCAGACGACCGTGAGAATGAGCGAAGACCTTGCCGCCATTCAGAAGAAGAATTTTTGTCATGATTGCATATCCATCATTGCCCCAGATCGGAGCTATTGGGCCATCATGAACTCCTGATACCCACTTGATAAGCGCCACGATCTCCACAAAATCTGTGAAGCAGTTTCACAGATGAGGCAGAAAATGGACAACCGTTTCGGCGAGATGAAAATCTTTCTCCGCGTCGTGGAGAGCGGCGGTTTTTCCGAAGCGGCACGCCTCTCCATGATGACGCCCTCTACAGTCAGCAAACTGATCGGGCGCATTGAAAGTCGCCTTGGCGTTCAGCTTGTGGAACGCTCGACTCGAAAACTGTCCATCACGCCTGAAGGACTGGCTTATTACGAACGGGCGCAGGCCTTGATTGCGGAACTGGACGATCTGGAGGGCTTCCTGTCCAGAAAAACCGTCCAGTTGACGGGGGCCATCCGAATCAATGCTTCTGTAGCGTTGGGAGCGCTGATGCTGGAGCCGCTGCTGCCGGAGTTCTGGGCGGCATATCCGGATATCATTGTGGACCTATCCCTGTCCGATGAGATGGCGGTTCTGTATCTGGACCGGACGGATATCGCGTTCCGGGTCGGAAAACTTCAGGATTCCAGCCTGATGGCCAGACATCTGGGGACCGTACTGCGGCTGATTGTCGGGGCACCGGATTATCTGGAGCGGTTCGGGTGGCCCCAGAGCGCGGACGATCTGGAGCATCACCGGTGTCTGGGTTTCAATTTCCGCCGCGCGGCTCCGGTCTGGCCGTTACAGGAACGCGGGCGGATCGTAGATCGGATCGTCCGGGGACCGCTACTCGCCAATAATGGTGAGACCGTTCGACGCGCAGCAGTCCGTGGTGCCGGGCTGGCCCGGCTGGCCGAATATCATGTGCGCGACGATCTGACGGCAGGACGTCTGGTTGAAGTGCTGGCAGACAATGCCACGCGGGATGAGGAGGCCATCCACGCGCTTTATCAGGGCGGAAAACGGGTACCGCAACGTATCCGCGCGTTTCTGGACTTCGTTGTTCCGCGCCTTCAGGCCAGTCTTAGCCCGACTTTTATCCGTTGCTCAGAGCAGAGTTAAGGACGGCTGCCAGGCGCACACCCGCCTGTTCAAGACGCAGTTGCATGATCGGCCATGTCAGTTCGGTATAGGCCTTGCCTACATCGGCGCCCTTGTTCGCCGGCAGCGCACCATAAGCCACGCTCCGAGCTAGAGAATGGCTTTCATCGGCCCAGTTGACGGTGGCGTCGTGAACGTCACCAGACGCCAGATCCTGCACCCAGTATTGCGCCTCATCCGGCGTAATCAGGGCTCCGAGGCGATCGGCTTCCTGCTTCGCGCGGGCAGGATCGATGCTGTAGAACGGGCCGACATGCAAGTCCGCTTCATGGTCGATCACCCCTTCATCCCATAGGGAATGCAGGTTCATGTGGCCATTGGCATTATTCCCGAAATAGGTCAGGTGAATTGCATTCCCGCCCATATCCTTGTTGCGCTCGGCAGCGTGCAGAGGCTGGTGGATATCGCCCATTAGATGAACGACCCATTTCAGCGCGACCAGACGGTCCTGAGGCGATTCATGCGTATCAGCAAGAATCCTGATTTCCTCGGGAAGTTTTTCCACAACACAGGCATGATCCGGGCAGTCGCGAGCCTGATCATAGGCCGGATGGGACACGTCGATATCGACATAATGCCATTTCAACGTCTCTGGCGCGCCCCCCTTCTTCTTGGGAACATGGCCGATCGTGTCAGGCCACGAAGCGACCTGATCAAGGGTCTGGTGGTTTTCAAGCTCCAGCAGCGCTGCTGCCGCTTTGCTGGCCTGAGGTGTCAGGCGCTCCTGAGCGATATCGGCCACGATGGCATGACCATAAGGCCCCCAGGCGAATGCGCTGGAAGAAAAAGCAAGCATACCCGCGCCGATCAGGGACGCACAGAGAACACGAAACTGCATGGAAAACCTGACTGCCCATCTCTGGAAATGACGTTATCCCTGTTTCTCACCCTTTCGGGACCATCACAAGACATTCCAGTACGCTGTCATAACCTTGTCTCGGACCTGCGCACCCACATGGGAAATCCGCAATAAAAACCTTTAAAGTCTCCCGATAGCCGTCAAATTTCTCATTTTGAAAAATTAGTTTTTCTCTCATGCCAAATTGTTCTGATCAATATTTTATATTTATTTCATATCATCCCGATTTATTTCAGCTTTCCTGTTGATTGAGAGAAAATTTTTCACAAACTCATCAATCTTTAACCATGATCTTTATCGATAAACATTATGGTTCGTTCAAACTCATCAAGAGGCTTATTCTTTCTAATCCAACTATTAAAAAAAGTATGTCATAAAATTTACCGCATTCTTCAAAATATCATCATTTCCATTATTGTTATCAAAAAAATAACGTTCTCTTTAACGACAATAAAAAGATATATTTTTCTAAGTGTCACTTGGTTTTTATTTTGGAGGCTCCAGCATGTCATCCTGGGCACAGGTTTACGATCCAATAGGGAACATCTGGATTTCTGGAGCAATCGCTCTTATTCCAATCCTGTTTTTCTTCTTCGCCCTTCTTTATCTGCATATGAAGGGTCATATTGCCTGCACCATTACTGTGGGAATTACTTTCGCACTGGCCGTGCTGTTTTACGGGATGCCCGTGTTCACAGCTGTCGCCGCCGGTCTGTATGGCTTCGCTTATGGATTATGGCCAATTTCCTGGATCATCATCGGGGCGGTCTTCCTGTACAAGATTTCCGTCCGGACAGGGCAGTTCGACATTATCCGTCATTCCATTTCCACAGTCTCGAAATATCAGCGTATCCAGCTTCTTCTGGTCGCATTCGCTTTTGGAGCCTTTCTGGAAGGAGCTGCCGGTTTTGGAGCGCCTGTAGCCATTACAACCGCGCTGCTCGTCGGGCTTGGATTTCCGCCGATCTATGCCGCAGGACTGTGCCTGATCGCCAATGCAGCCCCCGGCGCATTCGGCGCAATGGGCATTCCCGTGATCGTTGGCGCACAGGTGATCGGGCCGGAACTTCCTGATATCATCGCACCGCTGGTGACGAGGGTTGCCATCCCGGTCTTTCTGCGGTTCTGGAAGCCGAGCCGGGTTTTCCGTTTCGACACCGGCGATACACCCGCAGATGCCGTGATTGACAACGCGACCTACACGTCATCGCAGATCATGCGGGCCTGGTCTCCATTCATCATTCTCACGGCCTTCGTCGCCATCTGGAGCATCAAGCCCTTCAAGGCGCTGTTTGCCGCTGGTGGGCCATTGAACTGGACGGTTCTCGTCATCCAGTTTCCGGGATTGCATAACCTTGTCCTGAAAACGGCTCCGATCGTTCCCAGCCCGACCCCTTACGCCGCAATCTTCAAGCTGGATTTCATTTCCTCCATCGGAACAGCCATTCTGCTGGCTGGTGTGATGACTGTTCTGTTCCTAAAGATGCGCCCCACTGACGCACTCGCGACATTCCGCGACACTTTGCGCGAACTGCGTATTCCCATTTACGCCATCGGCATGGTGCTGGCTTTTGCGTTTCTTGCAAACTACTCCGGCCTGTCCACCACACTGGCTCTGGTCCTCGCCATGACCAAGGGCGCTTTCACGTTCTTCGCACCGCTTCTGGGCTGGCTTGGGGTGTTCCTCACAGGCTCCGATACGTCTTCCAACGCGCTGTTCGGCGGACTTCAGGCGGCAACCGGACGGCAGATCGGAGTGAGCGGGGAGCTTCTGGTCGCAGCAAACACGGTCGGCGGCGCGGTTGGAAAGATGATTTCTCCGCAATCCATCGCTGTGGCGTCGGCGGCCGTTGGACTGGTGGGACGCGAGGGCGAACTGCTTCATTTCACACTGAAATGCAGCATCATTCTGGCCGTTCTGGTTGGGCTCATCACGACAGCGCTGGTTTTCATGGGGGTAGGCGCCTGATCCTGCGCTGATCTGAGAGCGGTTATGACGGGGCGCAGGAACATTTCCGCGCCCGGTTTCTTTTCAGGGTCTGAACAGAATTACCGTATAAGATTTCCCAAAACGAATTGAGAAGCATTCTCAATAATAGTAAACCTCATTGCACGAATATCCCGACAACTACTCGCTTTCCCTCGAAGACTCCTGACAGTAGAGCATCGTCAAATTCTTCAAAATTTTCCGGGAACCATAATAAGGTAACGATCGTTTTCGCTTTCTATCCTTTCGCGATATCGTCCGAAAACTTTATTTTTCATGGGATTATTTACCGATAATCAGCTCTTCATGGTTGCATGATCACGTGACGTCTGTAGATTGCGGACCTCTGTAAGGTGACACTGATCACGGTCATGTCATCCGTCTCGAGTGTATGCGAAGAGTGATCCTACATGACGAAAGATCGTCACTGCCCTCTTGTGAACCTCCATACGTCCTCCCCCAATGCCATGCGCCTGAACCGGCTGACGCGGATGTCGCGCCGCGATACGCTGATGACAGGCATGGCGGGCGTGGGCGTTCTGGCGGTTGGAAATGTCGTGGCCGCAGAGCCTGCGACTGGCGCCGATCCGGAACTTGAGCGCTTCATGAAGGTGTCAACGCGCCTGACAGATCGCGCCTCTCTTGATCCCCGGATCGGAAAGGCACTGTACGAGCGCATTCTCCAGTCCGGCCCGGAGCTTAAAGCTCAGCTTTCAAAGCTGGCGACGCTTCTGGAGAGCGGGAATTACGAAAACGCCTCAGCCTTCGCCAAAGCCGCCGAACAGGCCGATCCGGCGTTCAAGGACGTCATTCATGACATCATGACCGGCTGGTATCGCGGGGTCGCGGACGGCAAGGTTGTGGTCTATCGCTCCGCCCTGATGTTCGACGTCACCAAGGACGCGATCTACCCCAAGACCTACGCCGCGGGCGGCCCGTTCTACTGGACGACCCAACCTCCCGAAGTCGACAAGCCGACCGGCGCGCCTGCGCTGTCGCCGTCCAAGTTCGACGTGGAACCTACCTGAGAGCGGGAACAGCATCTCTTATGTCTTCTGATCAGAATCTCTCCGCCGATGTCGTGATCGTCGGATCCGGCGTGGCTGGCAGTTCCATTGCGAACGAACTGGCGCGCGCGGGCATTTCCGTCATCGTGCTGGAAGCCGGGCCTCGTGTGGACCGGCAGCATTTCGTGGATAATTTCCGCAATCTGGAAAACAAGCCGTCCTACCAAGGCCCCTTCCCGTCCACGCCCTGGGCCGTGCATCCGCCCAACCAGATGACGCCGAACCAGTATCTGCATACGAGCGGCCCGAACGCGGAAGCCTATCAGCAGGTCTATCTGCGGATGATGGGTGGCACGACCTGGCACTGGGCCGGTTGTGCATGGCGTTATCTGCCGTCGGATTTCGAGCTTAAGACCCGCTATGGGCAGGGCCGTGACTGGGCCCTGAAATACGACGATCTCGAGCCGTTTTATTATCAGGCCGAAGTCATGATGGGCGTGTGCGGCCCTGATCCGAAGGTCGAGGATCTGGGCTCCCCCCGTCAGCAGCCCTACCCCATGGAAGCGCTGCCGATTTCTTATGCGGCCCAGCAGTTCCGCAAGCTTATCACGGAAAAGACACCGTATCGCGTCGTGCATGAGCCGCAGGCCCGCAATACACGGCCTTATGATGGTCGCCCGACCTGCGAGGGGCACAACAACTGCATGCCGATCTGCCCGATCGGGGCAATGTATAATGGCGGCTATTCCGTCTATCACGCCGAGGCGGCCGGGGCGATGTTCGTACCCAATGCGGTGGTCTATAAAATCGAGCGTGACAGCGCGAACAAGAAGGTAACCGCCGTTCACTATTACGATCCGGATAAAGGATCGCACCGTGTCACGGGCAAGTATTTCGTCATCGCCGCGCACTGTATCGAGACGGCCAAGCTGCTGCTGGTTTCGGCCGATGAGCAGAGCCCGAATGGTATTGCCAACAGTTCGGGCCATGTCGGCCGGAACATGATGGATCATACCGGCGTTCAGGTGACGTTCATCAGCGGCGACAAGGCGCTGTGGCCGGGACGTGGCCCGCTTGAGACCAACGTGATCGACAATTTCCGCGATGGCGACTGGCGTGGCGATCGTGGCGCGTATCTCGTCCACATGGTCGATGACAATCAGGTCGATTTCGCAACGCAGCTTGCGATTTCAAAGGGGTATGTCGGTAAGGATCTGGAAGATCAGATCCGCTATCTGGCTTCCCACACCGTCCGTCTGTTCAGCCACAACGAGGCCCTGCCCGATCCGGACAACCGTCTGACGCTCAGCAAGACGCATAAGGACGCGCTCGGCATTCCGCACCCGGATGTCTATTACAAGCTGCCGGATTACACGGTCCGCAGTTGCGAGCATACGCGCGGACTGTTCAAGGACCTCATCGGCCTGATGCATGGCACGAATGAACAGTGGACGCCGGGCTATTTCCCGCAGGATCATCCCTCCGGTAGCACCATCATGGGTGTGGACCCCAAGGATTCCGTCGTGGACGGTCATTGCCGGACGCATGACCACGAGAACCTGTTCATCGCAAGTTCGTCCGTGTTCTCCACGGTCGGGACAGGGAACATCACCCTTACCGTCGCAGCCCTTGCGCTTCGTGTTGCCGATACGCTGAAAAAAGAACTGCTCCATGCCTGATTTCAAAACCGTTTTCTGGTCTTTTCTTGTTGGTGGAACGGTTCTGGCTGGACTGTCTTCTTTCGCTGCGCGGGCGGCGGATGTGGATCAGGATGTCATGAACCGTGGCGCCTATCTCGCCACGGCTGCGGACTGCATCGCCTGCCACACCAAGCCGGGCGGTACACCGTTCGCGGGAGGGCTGAA
>Ga0157363_1005270_pt1 | contig 12029 bp, 7 predicted proteins | sample AttsexASBM1_FD_111477 | JGI IMG/M metagenome (GOLD analysis project Ga0157363, IMG submission 111477) | Fungus gardens microbial communities from leaf cutter ant in Ribeirão Preto, State of São Paulo, Brazil - Atta sexdens ASBM1 | ecosystem: Host-associated > Fungi > Mycelium > Unclassified ...
CGCGCGCGCGCGCGCGCGCCCGCACACATACACACACACTAGTACATTAAAACAGTTGTACACAAGTTGACATTAAAGATGTATGTTTAATATAAATATAAAAATGGATGAAATTGTAAAATATTCAATATATTTTATTGTGCTGTTATATTCCTTTCTAAAAAAGTATAAATATAAAAATGGATGAAATTGTATAAAATATTCAATATATTTTATTACGCTGTTAAGTAAAATACATATTTTATAATTCGAAGTATTTGCATTTTACACTCGGATTCAATGTACAAATGCTTTAACTTGCATCAGTGCGCACTAGTGTGGCTAACCAAATTCGTTATTAATCAATTTTTTAACAATAGGGCTAAACGTTATTCACAATTTTTGCTTTATTTAACAAGAGAAAATACGTTATTATGATCTCATGGCGCAAAAACTTCCAAAAATCAGCGCTAATCATTCTAATTGAAAGCGACGCGTGTTTCGCAACGCGATCGACATACACGGGCTGATTCACCCTCCCGTTCCATTCATTCTTACACCCTTACTAGAACTCGTGGCGGGAAAGCGCGCAGCCGCGTTGGCGGCGGGTACATTGTTCTCCAAATTGTTTCGTCGCAGTTCCGACGAGCCTTCGTTCCAAATTCACTTTAATCACGAAGACCTGATGACTGGACAAAAGTGCATTAAGTCGTTGCACAAATCAAGATCAATTAAAAGTTTCAGTTTTGCGCAAAGCTTTTCCAGAAAATAAGTATTTGCTAACAATTACGCGTGATATATTTAACATAAAAAAATTAAAAATATATAAGAAAAATGACTCTTCTGATTATTGGAAAATTGTAAAATAGACAATTTTGATAATTTTAAGAGTTATCTAATTGTTGTTTAAGATCAAAACGTCTCTCGTCAATTTTAAGTGATATAAATGAAATTAAGTATGTAAATAAGTAGGTAAAACACAATATAAATGTATTTTGTTTCAATTCAAGATTAAATTATCAAATAATTAATATATAAAAAATAAAAAATTGCACGTGCAAGATAATCAATAAAAACTATAAAAAGAATGACGCAGAGGTATTCTTAATTTCAAAGATATTCTTAATTTGTCAAGCGTTCCTAGATATTTTAGATTTTTTTTCACGTACTTTCGAGAGGTTGTGTTCCGATTAAAGAATTCCTCACTATACGTGCTGAAGTTTCTACTCCATTTGAAAAACACACTCTATAATTCCGAAAACACGAAGAGATAGTTTATACAAATCGAAATTGGTGACGAAACTATCGAAAAGATCTCTCGAAGAGACGCGACAATTTGCTGCGTAGAACGCACGTTTTCCCGTGACTTGCGCGCGTGACGGCAACTTCATCGCGGAATTACAACGGTTTCCCCTACTTGGGAGGGGGTGAAAACTCGGTTAACCGGAAGTGGCGCGTCGTCGTCGGGATACGAGACACGCGGCGCGGCGTGGCGCGGCGACGCGATGCGACGCGGCACAACGATCAACGTGACAACGCGCGTTGAACCTCGGACACGACTGATCGAGTGACCGAGGGGGTAGCATCGCGGGGTATACCCCTCCCCGTCACGCGCGGGAACACGCGCGCGAACGCTTGTGTATAGAATTATACGCGTGTGTCCGGGCGCGGTGTGCGTACTACTGTCGTACACCCAGAGAGACACGTCCCCCATTTCGTTTCGAGAAACACGAGGCGGCCGAGGGAAGAGAGAGAAGTGCGCTGCGACGGAGAGCGTGGCCTATGTCCCCCTCCTGATCTCTTCACCGTCATTCTCTCCCTCCGATATATACGACTTTCTTTCGACCCCTCTCTCTCTCTTTATCTTTCTGCTCCCCTAGCAAGAGCGCCCCGTTTGCCCCTCTCCAACCCTCTTCAGCACGCTCTCGCGTGCGTGAATCATGCATATCGATTTTCTTTCGTTGGAGCAAGCGAGGGCCGTTCGGTAGCTGTTCACGTATACCCCACTGCCTTCCCCTTTCCCGCCTCTTTCTCTCTCTCTCTCTTTCCGTCCCCCGTCTCTTTCTTTCTGAGAGCCCGGGGGCCGCGTCGCACTACGGACGAACCCCCTTCTGAAAACACATACGTGGTACCTGATTCTTTTCGCACAATAGTCTGTATTCTCGCTTTCCTTTTGCACCCTTGCTCCCTTATTCTCTCTCTCTCTCTCTCTCTTCCTTCTCTTTTACTACCCTCATCCTCTCCTCTGTGTACCCCTCCTCGTTACATTGCTTACGAAGCCCTCGACGCTTATACCTCTCTCCCATGTATCTCTGACGCTTCATCACTTCTTCAACCCCCTCTGCGATACTATTTTGCGCGCCAGTAAAATGTTCCCGACAGATATGTGCGCAGAAATTTGGAAATACAAATCTCTAAGATTATTTCTAGTCTAACCAGTTTTGTATCAATATATGTAACTTTTTGCTTCAGTGTAAATAAAAAAATTGCAAGAGAAATTATTGTACGAGTGATTAGAGAACAATTCTATCTCATTATTTTCCCAAAAAGTTAGTTTTAGTTACGATGTTTTTGATAGCAAGATTATTAATAGGAAATATCCTTTATAACGATTTCCATTTTCACGCGTGACGTTGAAAAACTACATTGGCTTATCAAGTTCTAGTTAAAAGAGAAGCGGTACAAAGTACGGGGGTTGTCTGTGGAGGAACCACCGATCGTCTGTCACCCTTCGGTCTGTCTTTCTTTCTTTCCCTTTCTGCCTTCCCCGTCTTCATGGCGACGATCATCCCATTCCCGCGTGCTTCTACCGAGCTTGGTAATAAACTTCTTTTGTTTTGGAACCCTCTTTCCATTCTTTGCTTCTTAATCGACAACAAAGCGAGGACCAGTACGACGAACGAACAATCGAGCCCATTTGAATCGGTGGCCAAGTCTGAAACTAGGCTCGAAACCAGAAACATTCACTTATGGCGTTTTTCACTGGCTAGTGCGCACTCAGTGCACATTAAAGCTGTACATTAATCTAATCTAAATGTAAAAGTGAGATATTTCAATTAATAAAATGTATATTTTATCAAATAGCACAATAAAATGCATTAAGGATTTAATTTATTTATATATTTTTATTAAACATATATCTTTATGTCAATTTGTGTACAACGGCTTTAAAGTACGCTGAGTGCACATCAGCTCTGTCAGTGAAAAACGCTATTAACTCCAACTTACCATAGCATCAATACATAAGACTACAGTTTAATAATTGCTAATTTGAGCCAAATAAATTGATTCATAATAGTAATAGTAATAGTGATATATATTCTCTAATGTAACTCTCATTTTAATTTTCGTAGCTTTTTAAGAGCAATTTTTAATATCAGTAAATTAATTTTATTAATTTTATCATGGTTTTTTTAAAACAAATTTTCACGATAGAACATAATTTCGTTGTACAATACATATATAATTAATATAAAATATATAATTAATATAAAATAATCTCTGATAAAAAAAAATTATGTTAAAATCATCGGCAATTTTACACATATCTAGGTATCAAGAATGTATTTAACTACAAAAATAGACTTTTGACATACGGGGATGCGTTTAGAAGTGAAACCAGTAACTGTCCAAATTATAAATAGTTCCTTTAATAAGTAAACGTGGTAAGTGTATGGCGTTTTAACATGAGATAGAAATAACTTTATACAGACGTACGAGTAATGTACAATTTTATACAATTATATTTCGCATCTTTAATGAAGAGAGTAAAGTCCTCATAAATTTGCAAAAATGTCTGAAAGGCGCCATCAAGACTATTGTTAAGAATTTTTCACTAATAATATATATTGCTCAATGCTGGATGGCACAGATAAACTTGTGTTCAGTGTAGACCAACATAAAGAATTAAGTAATAACATCGACGGTAAATTATACGTCTAAATTAATTATATCTTTCGCGTCACTTCGCATCGTCTAGAACTTAAGTAAATGATAATGTGTACAGTGTTTCTTTTACGTCTATCTAATATGTTGTAGTTTTGAGAATAATTGTAAAAAAGATAATTAACTAACTAGCCAGTGTAACTTAAAATGCAAGTGGAATGTTTCCATGGACCTTATTGCATTTCCCTACGAGGTAATCACAAGGAATTATGTGAGTTTCTTTTTATGATACTCTATATTAATACGACGAGAGTAGCAGCCTGAGCTGTAAACCCGGTTAGACGCAATTGAAATTCATATATCGTACTTTTTGGCCACTAGATCACTTAGAATAGTTGCACACGTCTGGAAAAGTTTACTGTCTGTCTTTCTAGTCAGTTATTTTCGTTGAGTAGAATTTATTTCGAGGAAATAGGAAAACTTTATTGCATTAACAGGGATAAGAAAAAGTCTTATCGTTATTATACACACTACGTAAGAAACAATCTACTTATAAGTGTCTGTAAGTCTAACAAGAGAGAATATAAAGAAGCTAAATCGTAAAGCGACTTCTCAATATTTTTTTGTACAATTATTTTATATTATTGATGTCCTTTTAAATAAATCAAAACAAACTGGAAGCTCAATATAACCTCCAGACAATAATAATTAGGTCAATAATAATTAGGGATGCATCAAATCGTAAAATTATCAGATATCGGATATTCGATATCCGATTGAATATCCGAGAAGGCAATTTTTCGAGTCGGATATCCATTTTCCGGATATATTCCCAGATACTGATATCTGATCAGATAATAAAAAAGTACCGGATACTTTTTGAATATTCGGTGCATTCCTAATAATAATATATAATACTAATTATCGTCTAGAAGTCACTTAAGTAAGCAAGCTTAAACTTGCTTTTAATACTTAGTTTTTTAGTATTCCAATGTAATTTATATTTTTCCTAAATTCTAGAGAGTATCATTTTTTATCCTCAATTACCTTATTTTTTTATGTTTACGTTTGCAAATCGTTTTTCAAAAAGCTTAAAGGACATATTTTTGTTCCATTAGAAAGATTCTAAAAAGTTTTCGACGTCGATTAATTAATGAGGAAAAATCAACAGGATGTAACTTTTCCGACGTGCGCATCATTGAACGTATAAATCGTCAAAATATGAAAGTGTATGACTTTCGTTTTGTTCCCTGTCGAAAGCTAGGCGCGACGGGTGTCCAATGCAATGGCATACATATGCATACTACAGTTCAGAGGATTGTTTGAAGAGGCTAAACATCCAATAATATCTTAATAAGCGTAATGATTGATGAGTTAGCCTATTAAGCTTTATACTCTTCATTTTATCTCAGAAACAAATGATAAAATGAAAAGTTGAAAAGTAAAGAGCTGGACACTAGTAAAATCTACTAAACTCACACTTATATTAAGTACACGTTATAATCAACATACTTGCTATAATTGCTACTATTTTTTAAATAAAAGAATAAAAATAAAGAGAATTCTTCCTAAATAATCAAGAATTTAATTCTAAAGAAATAGTATTTTATTAATTTTCCAATGTTTCTCTGTGGAGAAAATGAAAAGTGAAATGTAAAAGAGCTCAATAGGCTAAAAGTACACACACACACACACACACACACACACACACACACACACACACACACACACACACACGCGCGCGCGCGCGCGCATATACATATATATGTATGTGTGTGTATATATATATACATATATATATACATATACACACACATATATATATATATATATATATATTTATTAAATATGTTTCTTTTACGTTGGACACTTTTCACGAATATTTTCTTAATATCGTGAATTTCTAAGCTACTCAAAGACAAGAAATGCATTTTATTAAAATTCGATGATAAAGTCAAAATTCTTAACTCATAACGTGGATTTTTTCGACTGCATAATCGAAAAAATTTCACACCATTACATTCGGACATCAGTCTGTCTTATTCTTCCATCAGGATTTTGTTTTACTTTTACTTCTCACCCTTGGTGAGACTGAATAGAGTTTCCTGAAAATTGTCACTAGATTGTTCTGCGGGAATAGAGTCTCGACGATACCTTCCAGCAACACGTACAACAATCTTCTGTTTAGTACGGGCCGCTGAAACAATTCGAACACCCTTAACAAACCACGTCTTGTTGTTTCGCTGCCTATGATATGTTTCAATTCATCCGAGAGACACGAAAGTAAAGCTATCTTAGCTGCCACTCGCGTTCGGTTTTTCATCTCCGTGTCTCGCGGCGGTTTACTCTCAGCCTTCACGCCATTCGGCCAGAAACTATTCCTGCAAAACATTATTAATTCACTTAATCTACTTTGTTTCTTGAAAATTGAATAATTATAATCATTGAATAATTATAATCACAAAGAACAATTACAATGAAATATATATAAAAATTATTTTTTTAAATATTAATGAATGTATATCGAAATTTTATGTTTGAGATTAACACCATTACTTACTTGAATAAGCGCAAATATCCCGCAACTTTTGATGGGCTGGTTATAAACGATACATACTCCAATATCCTTCTATTTACTATGTCTCCGAACATCGTGCGAATGATTTGACGCAGTAACGTTATAATCCGCCGTCTTAGCCACTGATTTCGTACTTTCAGATCGAAAATTTCATCCATTAACAGAAGCATAATTCGCAATGGGATATTGTCATCGGTCTGAAGAAAACACGAATTAAACGATTCAATTGATCGACTCGATATTTTAGAATGATGCGATATTGCGTATAAAATAAAAAAGTACCTCTGTATCAAGACCGGCGCTAACTTTGGTATTCTCGTAAAATATACTCGTTTTCTTAGGATTGCCAAAAAATTTGCTCAAGTTGTCCATTACGCCGTCCACCGTACTTAGCATATTGTCCGGCATTGTTTTAACCGCTTGCGTAACGCTTTTCATAGATGTCTTTAAAGGATTCATTAAAGTGTCTATCTGTATAAAACAAATATTCGGATAATTAGGTTTTTTTTATTTTTAATATTTAAAATTGTTATAAAGATTAGTGTATTTTATTTTGTAATTTTAGAAAATTAATTTTTCATTTCTAACCTAAATTTGATGCAATTAATTTATACATATACAGGATGTTTTGTAATGACTGCATAATCTCTCGGGCAAGTACGAGAGTGAACGAAATTGAATCGAGTCTTGCACTATTTTGCAATTCTCACAATAATTAACGAGATATTATCGAACATCCTGTATTATAAATAAATAAGTAAATTATTCTTATTTACCGTTCTTGAGATCTGTCCACCAGTGACACCTTTATCGTAATCCCCTTGCTCCAAGAAGGCCAACAACAGATTCTGCAATCCCATATGGCCATCCATAATCGCAGGTTTCGTCAGTTGACACAACCATGCGTTCAACATCAACATTCGTCTTTCCAACACCGTGCGCTCCATATTATGGAAGGCTTTTTTCGCAGGAAAAGGTATTTTCGCCAAATCGTAATATTTTTCCTTAATCTTCTGATGCAAATCGTAGAAATCGGAATACCGTCTATAGATATGCCACTTCTCCTTGTAGCCCGAATCGTAATTCTTCGTGATCGCTACCGCGTATATGCCATATGTTTTTCCGCGATCGCTGACGATACCAGTTTCTATGATCGTGGCAGTGATCTCGAAGCGGCCTTGCTGTAGCTTTTTGATTGCGTTTTGGTCGTAATTGTTCTCGTCCAACTTGACGAATTGCTCCGCATTAGTTTCCATATAAAACGAAATGTCCTTCTTTTCACCAATTTGTTCACCAATTTCTGCGGTAGATCCCATACGCGTGTTTTTCACACCTTTCAAATTGCCCGTATTTGTATCAACTTCGTCAAATTCCTTACTCTCATTTGCTTCTCCTATGCTTGTTAAACTCGTTGAAGAGTTTGATTTTTTAGTGCCCTCCTTTACAACTGCAGGCTTCGTGTCGTCGGTTTTGCATGTCTCGGACAATTCATCCAAAGTGTCCAATTCATTGTTTGTGCTGGATAAACTTATGCTGTCCAAGGATTTTGTATCATCTTCGGATACCGGATCTTTCAGCAGATCCAGTTCCGCGAGCAGTTTTATGTAAGCCATTGATCTCTTGAAGCCTGGCAGGAATCTGTCTTCATTTTGCAATTTCTCATAGCAGCAATTTCGCAACTCATCGAACCAGGTTTCCTTGACCGACTCTACCTTCGTTTTTGTAATCAAGCTTTTCACCAATGTGTCATCCAGTTGCAGCTTGGGCGACGCTTTATCGCTGAGATATTGTTGATAGATCTTCGTGGCTGCCTCCTTTAGATTATCCAAATCCGCGTTCTTGCGTTTAACGCCGATCATGCCTGTACCAGATTGAGTACTTTGGATCTTCTGTAACTCAATGTCAGATATCTGTTGCTCAGCTGAGACTCTCCATCCATAGATATTCAGATAAAAGAACAGATACGCTTCTGCATTTATGGAGGTCATATAATCGATGAAATAACTGAGCGCGATATTGTTTTTCAACAACTCATCTAATGGTAAATTAACTAGCTTCTGGCCCGGTATGAGCAATCTGTTCCACTCTGGTTGTGCGCCGATACCATCCGTTTCTGTTTCCAAGCCTTCCTGCATACCAATAATCCTAGTCTCTAGGATTTTCTTCACGTAAACCAGACTGTTCAGTTGCTGCTTCACGGATAGATCGTCATCTCCACCTGAATCCTTTGATCGCAGATGCGCTATTTCTTTACAAATTATATTTTTTGTCGCCATTAATTCGTCTAAATTGTCTGTTAATCTAATTACTGTTAAAAAGATATCACTTGGTAAACCACCATCCTTAGTACACTAAAAGAAATTGAAATCTTTTACATAATTTAGATAGAATTAGTACTATATATAGTGTGTGATAAAACATTGAAATAAACAAATATGAATACATTTTAAAATAAATTTAGAAATGAGTTTTTAAATGAATTAAATAAACTATGTATTATATTTATTAAAGAACAAAAGATCTCAAATTTATATCTACAAAATTCGTCATCAAAGAGGCATCGATACTAACCAGCCATATACACGCCTGATTAATGTAATCAGGATCGGAGAAAAGATCTAACAACGGCCTGATTATAACATTCACTAACAATTCCCTTAAAACGAATCTCACAGTTAAACAATCGAAATCCGCTTTGGGTAGCACCAGGTACAATAGAATTTCGGATATTTCGCCCAAGAATTCTAATTCCTGGGTGTCGTTAGTGCATACCAGATCTCTGCATATCAGATTATTTTCCATTTGAATTTCGAGATCAAAAAATATCTTTTCCAGCGATTCGTCCTCCTTCTCATCGCTAGATGATTCGATTGGCTCGGTAAGTGATGACAGATTAGGTATATAAAATTTTGATTGCGAGTACCAAGAGACGTCGGTCTCGCTTTTATTTCGTCGATGAGTGGGAGTCTTCTTCGGAGTTCCGCCCGATGTGCTTGAACTAGCACTACCTTTCGGGACTCTGTTCGATCGTAATTGCTTCATCCTTGCGCTTGCTTGTCGATACAACCTGACGTGCGAGGCTGCATCGTCGACAAGTCGCGTAGTCAAGTAGGGTATCCAATCGACACTCTTGACCCTTGCACAATGATATTAGACAATAGAATTTTAATCAATATAAATTATATAAGCTACTTTTTAAATAAATATTAAATAAATAAATTATATAAATAAATTAAATAAATATTAATAAAAGATTTTTACATACCGATTTGCTACATTGATAGCGATTTTTTGGGCAGTATCTCGAACGGAATAAATAAACTCCTCATCATCCGTAACAATACTATACCATGGTTCCACATAATCTCTGATTAAGAAATCCAAAATTTCCTAAAAGTAGTAACAGATACATTAAACCTAAAAATTAATAAGTAATTCGATATTCTTCTATAAATATTCTATAAATGTTGTTCTATAAATATGTACTTGCAGGGATTCATCAATGATACAACTACCAGTTATTCTTCTATCTAATGTAAATGTCATCCTTTCCTTAGACAGATCTAGTATATACTGCAAACATAACACATGAAATGTAATTATAATTATACAATGACAAGAGATGAATAAACGGCAAAAAAATTCAAAATTTTCATTTACCTGCCGGAACTTTTCAGTCTTCTTAGTTAAATCTTCCCTTTCAGACTTAATTACATTGTCGAGATTCGGTGAGTATGTTCTATATATACAAATCAATGTACTACAACAAAATATCTTCTTTTATGATTTTTTTAATGCATATTTTGCACAATATTTGTAAATATTTTGTACATTTTAGATACAATACATTTTTTAATTAGACATTATTATCTTACCCTAAAATTAACGTAAGCAAGCAGATTAAAAGTTTTATAATTGTTCCTATGCCGAAGATGTAAGCAAACAGAGTAACGGCAGCTCCGAGAACGCCAAATAATGGAACATTCATCTGCAAAAATAATGATTTAGCTGATGAACGGTCATTGACAACATTTTATTTCAAAATTTATGCAGTCATATGTTGAGTATATATTATAATATATATTATTTCTAAAGATATTTCTAGAGATATTCTGTAGAAACATAAGAATTATCCCTAGAGATAATTACATACAATGTATACTTAAGTCAGTATAGGTAACGCAAAAACTGTTATTTCTTCTGGTAAATTATCACAGTTGCCTACTCATGCACGCCTATTAAATAGTAGAGTTTATCAGTCATAATGGGAGAATAGGAAAGAGAAAAACAAAAGAAAAGACACACAATTTAATGATAAGCCAGTAAAAACAGATTATCACAGAATAGAATTCTTTTCTTAAGACTTTTGTATTGAACAAAAGAACAGAAGCTTGACTTATTAAAGAAAAATTAAAATTTCATAAATTAATAATAATACCATTATATTATTAACTTATTAGTTTATCAATAAAAATTTATTAATATGTAATATACCACATACAAAAATATATGAAAATATTTCAAAATTAATTATGCACAACACAATAAATAATTTTTTAATTTTAATTTAATTAATTTATTTCATTTAGTATTCAGTAAATATCTTTTTTTTTTCATCTGTAATTAGTAAAATGCTGTTTCGCTTTTTAATGAATAAATGTTTTGATTAGTTTGATTTCTTTAATTTATGATTTTTTTTTATTTGATCAAATATTATTCATCAATTTGATTAATAACAATTAAAAATTTATGAGTAATAAGTAAAATTTACTACATCTTAATGTTTATAAATTAGAAGATTAAAACATTTTCCAGTTAAGAATTTTTTCAAAGTAAATAAATAAACATAAAAAAATATAATCATAATTGTAGCAATATTTAAAAAAATGGTACAAAATAGTATTAATTTTGTGAAGAGTAGCAAGGATAATAACATTTAATTCTTTGACAAACAAATTTGAAGATATCACTTTCTTGGTTTATCACATATGATAAGAAACTGATTGAAATATAATGGTTAAATGAATCATTACAAGTGCGCTGGAGATAAAACACTTGAGATACAAGAATTAAAAAGGAATTAAAAAATTCACTCTCAAGATATAAATCTTTGTAAATATTTCTCTCTTTCTCTCTTCAAGACAATCGTTGGAAAATCAATAGAAATCGGTAAACTTCCAGATCAACAGAAATATAAAACAAATATTTTTCATTCTAAGAACAAAACAGTGTTATGCAACATGTAGAGTACACTTTTTTGTTGTTACCTCATTTGAAAAACGAATTGCTTTCACATTTGTTTCACTTATTTTCTTATGAACTTTTATTCTCAACAGAGAAGAATCTATTCGCTCTAAAATTTCATCGTTGTTGACAAAACCGACAATTCGTCCTAGGAATCGAAATGACTGACAATTATCATACATCCTCTGCTCGTGCCTACCAACTCCCAACAAAACAACACAAACAACTATCGTAATATTCATATATATACACACACACACACATATATATATATATATATATACATATATATATATATATATATATATATATATATATATATATATATATATATATATATATA
>Ga0157363_1005271_pt1 | contig 12026 bp, 3 predicted proteins | sample AttsexASBM1_FD_111477 | JGI IMG/M metagenome (GOLD analysis project Ga0157363, IMG submission 111477) | Fungus gardens microbial communities from leaf cutter ant in Ribeirão Preto, State of São Paulo, Brazil - Atta sexdens ASBM1 | ecosystem: Host-associated > Fungi > Mycelium > Unclassified ...
TCTCTCTCTCTCTCTCTCTCTCTCTTTCTTTCGAGGGACTCGTCTCACACGAATAGGAAGTAGTTCCTATCTTTTAAGCATTTGAAAAATTCAGTTATTGGAATAGAATATAATAGTTAAAAGAATAATAAATGACCCAAATTCCAAACCTATGCTCAAGATATTATAAGAAAAGGAATGTCATAGCTAGCGGTAATGTAAAAGATTATAGACGTTTCTGACATATTTCTAAGATTCCTTACAATTACAAAATAAGTACTGTTCTTTAGAAAAAAATTTGTACCATAAATTTCCATTTTTTATATCAATCAAATCTTTTTTCCGACTTCTAAATTGTATATAAAATTTGCACTGATTTGTTGGTTTTGACTTCTCTTTTACAGAAAATTCATAGAACAATGTATATTTTTAAAAATGAAACGTATAAGTAAAGTTTTAATAATATTCTTTTTCTAAACAAAGTGGAAATCGACGTATCGTTTAATGTAACTTCCTTGCTTTACATCCCATGATATCAATTTCGATAAATAAGTAAATGCTTCCATTTGATGTAGGACGCGTGATCTCAATATAACGAGAGATTAGGTGTGTGATTAAATATACATTAGATAAAGACACACAAATTAGATAGTACAAAAATTATACTTTTCTTATAGAATATTATATAAATATATTTGATGCAAAAACTTTACGTCAAATTAATATAAATATTAATATATCCTATGAAGATAACTTTTCCAATAAAATTTTTTATACGACGTTTTATCTCGGTATTGTTTTTTAATTTTAATATACATAATATAAAATATGATGTATATTTTAGATAATAAATATTATATATAAATAAAAAATATATATAAATAAAAAATTTTAAATTACACAATATTTTCGATATATAGCTTTCTCGATATATAGTTAAGAATTGTACGGCTTTACTAAACCTACGCCGTTTTATGTGTTACACGTGCGCATCTTGGCGATTACACTCAAACTAGGACAAGATGAAAATCGACATACTTGCGATTATGTGCGCAAATTTGGCTGCATCCGTCGAGGCTCGCTGCGAGAAGGCCGCGATCGCGAGGAATCGTTTATCCACGCATAAATGCTCAATGGCCAATCTTTCACGAAATGCTAATTCAAATAAAATACCATGTCATAATCGCGATGGAACGACAGAGATTTTCGGATTCCCGTTGAGAAATCGAAATGACGTCGAATCGCTCATTTCAAGTTCGACACGCTTTCGAGAATTTAAGGAAAGTCTTGCGACATAAGGTCGTATTTATGTATATGTGAAGATTACAAAGCCGGAGCTGAAAGGTAATACCGACGTGTAATAATATCAGAATTGGTTGTCCATGTTTAGTAAGATGACATATACATTAAATGCATGCGACATGTTATATAATTATATAAATATAATTACATTTTATAATGTATATAATTATTATATAATTATATAATTTATAATATATAATATTTTTGATATTTTATAATATATGTAAAACGTCACGATTGTATATTTATGTAGACATTATGTATTGTTTAATTTATAGAACTGCAGCTCTAATCATCGGACAATTTCTTAAATGAGTTAAATTGCACTACAAGTTACACCAAGCCACATTGTGAACTAATTCCAGATATACGTAAAAAGATTTGCATGCATTTCTTAGCTACCCGAGCGAAACCGGAACACTTTTAACCCACGATTATCTCGTCAATTTTCCATCTCTAGGATGAGTTTCTAGTGATAAATGCCAAAGACAAATTTGTAATATAATCCATGTCTTAATAACGTATGTATGAATAATAAACACACGTTTATACGTCTTATTCCTTTTTCTTCCATCAAAGAAAAAAACGATCATTCAAAATTAAAAAAAAAAAATCTCAGTCACAAAGCCCAGTTTCCGCAGTTAGATGCTTAGTAAGTATCAGTAAATCAAGCAGTTTGATAATGAAAATGCAATATGCTTAAAAAGATGAATAAAAAAGATTGATCGTGTAAGGAACATGTATCACGCAAACCGCGTCTTGTTAAAAGCGTGTTTCTGATTTGGGAGACTGCGAAGTCTCCTTCGTGTCTCTTCCCCTTTCGCTCATCTCTCATCACCATCGAATGTGCACGCACACTATATCAGGACGAGGAAGGAGAAGAAGAACTGGAATGGGGTACGGAGAGAGAATTTCGCAAATGGACGAATAATTAAAGGCGATTCGGATCATGTGAGTGGTACAGTTCACACAGTTACATCTCTTCTCAATGGACGCCGTTGGTGGGTACGTAGTTGGCAGGTGAGCAGCGATGCACACACGGCTCTCGGTATCCTACACACGTCTCTCGGCCCGAGTAATGGGTTTCACGATTCTCCATTCCCGTGGTAAAGTTCCCATCGTCGACGTTGGCGTATCGCTCACACTTTGGTCCTCACGAGGTGCGCAACTTTTCGCGAGATTGTGTCAAAAGATACGCGACGTAACATCCAGGAGCAAATAGGCATGGTCCTCCGGTCAAGATTGACAATTTGCTAATACGCTAATTTGTTACAGATTAAGAAAATAAAAAACTCGGTGTCAGTTGAAGAAGGTATTGATTTTTGCAAATGAACGCAAGTATGAGCTGGTAAGTATTACTTATTGGAGCTTCGTGCACTAAAAAAAAAATACTAAATTTTAATAAATCATTTGTTTGAACAGTGCCAACTAAATACTAAAGATATATTTATTTAGTATAAGAATCATTAATTTGATTTAATTATATTATTCTTTTTGTTCAGTAAATATTTATTTACTGTAACTAAATGTTTATAGCGCTATTCAAATATTTATTCAAATTTAGAATTTTCTTTTGTATGAAAAAGTATGAAAAAACATTTTTCAATTTTATTAATATTATTTTTTAGGAAATATTAAAAAATATACTTAGAATTTCGTTATTAATAAAATTTTTACTCTGTTTTACGACAATAAAAAATGATCATGCGCACGTGTTAGACAGAAAGATAGAAAAACGTACTATACGTCGTAAGAAATAGTTAAGAAAAACATCTATTAACTCTGTCTACTAATAATAACTGTGAATTATTAATCGTGCAGTAATTTAATATATGTTACGTCGGACGCCGTTGGTTGATGATTTTTATGGTCGACGATATTAAATCATCCCGAAATAAATAGTACGCTTCAATTGATGATATCAAGATTTCTTTTTTTTTCTGCAACATATTCAATCGCGAACGGACTTGACAACAGCAAAAGGAAAAGAGTAAGAGAGAAAGGAGAAGAGCTATATAAATGAAAAAGAGAAGTACAGTTAAGAATTCGTCGCACGTGGAACTGCTATATCTAGCTAGCTGTTCTTGCTTTTATCTGATGCTCTATTTAAATAGGAATTCTTAATTACCATTGTGTGTGCTCCCTTCCAACTATGTTTCCTATGAGTCGGTATGTGCATCGATGAACGAAGTGTGTCGTCTTAGTATCGATGTGCAATTTGGTATCAATTTGCGATTCAAAAATTGGTATCGATGTGATACTGCAAACTCTTCTCATTGACAATTAATTAAAAGCAAATTTCCATTTATTTGTTATTTTCTCAATTTTTGATAAATCCAAGGAAAACGTTGAACTGAAACTTCTTAAGAATCTTAAGAAGAGCCTAAGCTTATATCCATTTTCATCAATGTAAATTAAATTTAATAATCTCGGTTCAATTTATTTTTCATTTTTTAATTATTAGAATTAGAAAAAGATGAAGAACCGAGTGTCATCGTACTGTTGTAAAACAAAGTAAAAAAACCATTTTCTTTTATATTCTCTGTTCGAGAATATTTTAATAATAAAATTCTAAGTATATCTTTTATTATATCTTAATAAAAAGATAAGGTATTAATAAAAAAAGTAAAGTCGAAATTAAAATTAAACTACATTGGAGGAAACGAGCATTAGTAGGTTTTTAAAAATTTTGATCAAGAGTTATGTTAATTCGTTCACTTTTTTAACGCACGAGAAATAAACGATCGACGGGCTTTCGTGTGACAGGGCTGAGCACGATGCTGTCGCGCACAGTATGACGATTTCATGATTTATGAGAGTTATTACGATTCGAAGTGATTTATAACACGATTCGTGATAGCACGCAGTTCCCTGCGTAATGATAAAAACAACGTTCGTCATTACCTGTTACTGGGAAATGCGATTAGAAAATTACGCCTTTAATATGTAAACGCCTAATAAGTATCCGTCAATTCAAATCGTCTTTCCTTTTCTCTAATAACTCATTCGATTATTCTGATTCTATCTTCTCTCGAGTATCAAAAAACGAATAACATATCTCAAATTGGTTATGACAGATGAGTATTGCGTCGGCAATTAATAGAAAGCTGTTCGGTGACGTTCGTGTTTCCGCTTAGCTATGATAATTGATTTAACGTGTTCACACGTCGCACATGATTTTCGTCTTCGAAATGGAAATAATTTTTGACAGAATCCTATAAGATTTCACTCGTGCGTGACCGTGGCGGTCGTCGTGATGCCAAGAGAAATCGAACTTGATCGTTAAGCGAGTCGCGAATCGCGAGCTCGGCCCATTAGCCGCGTTCGAGTCTCCTCCGGTGCCATCGAGGCCCCGAAGTGCGAAGAAACTCATTATTAATAATGATCGTTGCGACAATTCCTCGTTCCCAAAATCAAGTATTTTGTAATATGCAAACTGTGTGTGCAACACAATTTCGATTGACGATATCGATTTCTTAAAAGCGATAAATTATACATGAAATGATTTTGCTAAAGCATCTCTAAAAATTTAGTTAGATACAGATCTAAAAATGATTTTGTTAGATTATCAAAATAATTATGTAGAATATAGGACATTAAAGTTGATTGTTAGATTGTCAAAATTTTTTGAAATATTGCTGATTATATTTGAATGTTCTATATAATTATTTCTATGGTTCATTAACATTATTTTTAAATCTGAATCTAAGCAAATTTTTAGATATTTCAGCAAATTAAATCGTCTCTCGTCAATTATATCAATTCTCTTCATATATATCAATGTATGTATTAATTATCAACAACGCGTTCAAAATTTTTTGTAAACATTATTAATTTAATGTTCACTAATTCATGTTCTCATGTTAAATTAAATCCCTCATAAATTTAAAGACGAAAGAACTGATTTACTCCGGAATTTTCGCGCAAATATAAGCGTCGTAATTACATTAGCAAAATTTAGATGAAACTTGAAGGAAAGTGCAAAAAAAAAGAAATTTCCAAAAGCTCTCTTTCCAGACACATCGCTTTCCAGACACATTCTCTCTTTATCTTACACGCGTTTTCGAAGGAAATTTAATTATAACCGAATAACACAAACTGAACAATGCATGACGTTATCGCGCGAAAATAGGAAATAAAAATAAACGGAATGTAGAATCGCATTATATAACATCCTGTTTGCCGAACGGCGAGCGTGGCATTACATTACGGAATTCCGCGGAGAGAATTTCCGCGTGCGTCGAAGGAGAGAGGAAGTCCGTAAATCTCCCTCTATCTCCTTTTCTCTCCGATCGGATCTACGTAGATCTACGATCGATCCGATCATGTTGAGCTTCGATTCGCTCGGAGGAAAGATGCACTGGCAGCTCGCTCGTAGAAAGCCGTCTCTCGACGTTGGTGTGCTAGCGCAAGTTGCCGCGAGACTCGTTTATGCCGTGTGCATATACACGTTTATGCATGTGTGCGTGCGTACGTGCGTGCGTGCATGTGTGTGCGTGCGTGCGTGCGTGCGTGCGTGTGTGTGTGTGTGTGTGTGTGTGTGTGTGTCGCATATGTGTATATCGGCTCGTCTTTACTAGCATAAGTTAAGCGCGCGCCGTGACTCTCCCAAGCTCCCCCCGTGTTGGTAGGACCTTGTTTCATGACCCACATAAAGCAAGGCCGTTAACACTACTCACGACTCCATACTCACACACGTACGAGAAGTACCTCCCGCGCAAGGTGCGCTCTATGGAGGAGGCTCACGTGTAGTGTGTATGTATCCCCCTACCCAGATAGCGCGGCACCCATCGGACCCCCGTGCGAGATGGCCCCGAATTCGTACCGATCGTACCACCTGGTAGGATCGCGGCTTGTATACTTGGGAGCCGGAAAATAAGGGACTTGGGAATATGCTTCGTTCAGCTGGTGTATCACTTTTAAAGCAATGCGATTAAATCGAGAACTCTCTGACCCGGTCCTTCTTCTTGACCCATTAAAGACCCATAATTGAAATATATGGAATTTCAATTAAGTCGCAATTGTATTTTGTTTCTGTTTCTCCGCGAATTCATGGCAGAATTGTAAAAATGAATGACTCTATTTTTTCTGTGAAAATCTTTGAAAAATCGTTCGATTTTTGGAAAATGAAATTTAAGCGAGGATGAGTTACGATGGAAAAAGCAAAGTACATGACACTCATCTTCTACTCCGAATTTAAAGACAAATATTTTTGAGATATAATTATCTCTATGAGAAAATTTTTGTTATATTATATGTTGGAAATTGGATGAAAAGAAAGATTATATTTGCTATCAAAGAACCGTCTTACATTAAGAAAAATGTTTTACATTATTTTGATATGTGACTAATAAAAAATTAACTTTCTTACTTTTTCATTAAAAAATTGCTTCTAATAAATTTGTTATTCTAAGCAAAATTTAGTTGAAATAATTAAATTTTAATGAGAACAACACAAATTTGATTATTCTAATCCTTGATTAGAACAACATAATTTTTTAATGAAAAAATAAGAAAGTTTTTGTTAGTCACATATCAACAAAATAAAACATACCAAGATATTTCTTTCAAAGTAGCTATACATTTGTCCCAAAAAAGAGCGTAAATTTTTAATTAGTTTTTCATAAAGATATAAGAAAAATGATATCGATAAAAAAGCTGAGTTAATTTTTGACTTCGATGTATCGCTTACAAAAGTTCTTCATTTTCCAAGATTTGACGTAAAGCGAAGAAACTTTTTTCGTATCACCTGGATTGCTTTTCTATTTCAAACTTAAATCAGATTTGTTATCTTTTCAAAAGAAATGCAAAACGAATTAAATAAGAATAAACTGCACACCTTGTAAAAAATGGAAAAATAAGAGAACAAAAAAGGAAAAACGAGTTTTTCATTTCCTCCATTTCCTCTCTGTTCTTATCATTATTAGTACTTCGTTATGATCTGATTTGCATCGTTTGTCACGTAATGCTACCAGGGTATTGAATGCGCGAATAATCTTCACGAAGGCATGTTTTTATGGTCCAGCTTGACGAGACGGTCCCACTCATCCCACTGGTGGAGGCTTAACATGAAGCTGCGGGGATTCCTTCCCCCCTTCGCACTTTTGCCTTCCTCATCTTACACTCACCATGGCGTGTGATGCGTACATACATACATGCCGCGCTTAGTAGGTCACACATATAATGTTTGCGAGAGAATATCGTGGCAGCGCGTACCAACGTTATCGTACTCCTGGTTGTGAGTCCGACCACCTTGATAATACCTTGATCTTGATCTTGACTCTGGACAAGGCCCGCCTCGCAGACAGACGCCGCCGGGAGAACAAGGATGATCGCGTCTCTTGGTTTCGCGTAAATTTTCGCTGATATGAGGAATACGTGGTCGCGGCTCGAAAAACCGTGCGTAGATTTATCTCTTTTTCTCTCTTTTTAATATAGCTTCTGTCTCCGGATTTAATTAAAAGGTGTTGATCTATTTTGTGTTGAAAGAATCTTTAAGGAGAGCGAAAGGAAAGTTAAAAAATTTTATGATTTGACTAAATAGGTTGCGTTAAATAATAAATAATGATGAAAAAGTTGCAAAGACAGCTGATACTTCTTTTTAATGACAAATAAGGAGATTTAATTATTATTTTTTATAAGAATATGAGCATAAAATAATATTTATAACCATACGCAAGTCAAATTAAAATTATTAATATAATAACAAGTTCTAATTTTTTATATTTCTATTTTCTGTCTTTCTTATTAAATATGTTATTTTCTTCATTTTATAAAAAATTCTTTATTTTATAAAAAATTAAATTCTATGGCATCCTGTATGCTAATTTTGCTATGATATGAATCCTATAATATTAAATTATTAATTATAGAAAAAATGTAATTAAGTAAATAATAAATAAATAATATAGCATAGCTTTTCTCTCAATTGATTTATACATTCTGAATGTGTCAATGACCTAATTTAGTTCTTAGATTTTTCTGTTCATTTTTTAATTATTTACTCGTGTAGAAATAACTGTGTATATATAACTGTTGCTATCTCTTGCAATCGAATCATATCAGAAAATTTATGTGTATGAAAAGAAGAGCTAAGTAACACATAAAAAGTTCTATTATCATTATCTTTCTGCATACATATACGGACATTGCTTATTATTTCATCTCAATCATGGATTCTATAGGAAATCTAAAGCTGTTTTTTTCATGGTGAAAATTTAATTAAATCACATTACTATTGTTCACAATTTTTAATCTACACCAAATCTTGCTTATTTATTATCGCAGGGAATATTCTAAAATTCATTTATATAAATAAATCATTTTCTAATATATAAGTACATGAGAAAAATTCTATATTTTTAATTCTAACTTAATGTATGAAACAGAAATGAAAATTTTCCTCTACTTACAAGGCTTCAGCCTAAATAAATACAAAAAATAAATGTACATAAAATATATATGAAATAAGATATATATTAAATAAGAGATATTTTTATATTCGTATATATTTCATATATATTTATTTTTTGTAGAAATAAAAATGTGTTTTTATATATATATATATATATATATATATATATATGTTTAAAAATAGACATAATATATATTTTATAAATATATATATATATATATGTGCACATTTTTTTATTCTGAAAAATAGTAGTGAAAAATCAATCAGAATCATTGATCGAACGTTTCCAATGGTCTGATCTTAATATTGCTTATAAGATGACCTTAAAAAAATCATGATTTGCGTTTTCTGTCATCGACAGCACGCTAACCGAAATTATTAGTCGACTCCTGATCATAAACTGTCTCAGATGAAATTTTATACGCGAGAGACAATTCCGAGGTTCATGGGTCAGGAAGCAGGAAGATATAGATTTAGAAAACTCCGATCTTTCGAGTTTTCCTTTATTTTATTGGTACCATCTCTCTGTTTTTCATACACAATGATCGTCGTGATACAGACTCCGGCCGCAATCTGGCACAAAAATGCATCTCGGGTTTCGCATCGGCGGCGAAATCCTCGATGAATATGATCGATTCGAAATATTTATCTTGTTGCCTAATCGACATGAGCTATATTATTAGCGAATCGTTACCGATAATATATATTATTATTGAAAATCGACTTGCGAAGGAATGTTTTGATTTTTGTCAATGTATAGGCCGAAAATAATGTATGTACATATTATTATTTTGCGAAGTACATTTAACTACGCACTAAATTGTTTCTTTTCATGATAATTAATTGGTAGAAAAAAAAGGGAAGGCAACATTTATTCCTAATTTAACAAATTATTGCAGGTCTTGATGATAAAGACGAATGAATGATGAATATGTTGCGTTTACATTTAAATAAACTTGCATTAAAGTGAACCTGACTAATAATCGGACAATTATTGAATGTCCTGAATAGCGATGGATATATATGAATTCGCATCTTAGAATAATCTTCGATCGTTCTCAGGATAATTTGGAAATGTTGAAATGTTGCATAAAATGTTGGATAAAAGAACGCAATAAAAACCACAATCATATTCTACAATGTCTATTCATTTGCATTCTTACTCGTAATAATATTACGAGTAACAATGTATCGTCGATTTCCACTTCGCGAAAATTATATTTATTATATTTACAAGCGTGGTCACTTAATCATTTACTTAATTAAACCACTTCTGATTTACGATATCTCCTATTTCACAAAATCCAAACTTAACTTTGTTACTAGTAATTCGATTATCGAACAATATTAATATTATAGCCAACAAGACACGGTGCAGTGTCAATACTTTATGATCTAATAAATGTCCCTTTAATCTTCAAAATAGACGACTTTTATATTCAAATATTGAATATGGAAATTTAATATCTGAACATATGGAAGTCTAATATCAATGATACGAAAATAAAGAAAATATTGCTAAATTAGTCATTTATTTTTGGATATAAGATTATATTTGGGTATAAGATTATATTTTTCTACGAGGTAATTTTATTCCAATTTTATCGATTGCAAATATTGTTTGATAAAATCTCTATAGGCTTCCAAAGGGTATTTTTAATTTCCGACTATTTCTCTGCAATACATAGTAGATACGAATATCAAAATAGGGTTTCAGGATTTTTACATTTGCCTTGTACATATATGTATATATAATACATATTATGTATATATAATATGTGAGTATATTTTCCTTGTCAACCCCTATAGTTGCAACATGAGGAATTAAATAGCTTTGCGCGAAACAATAATGTTCTAGTTATATCTGGAAATTATTATTGTGATCAAATTAAGTTCATTTTGTATCATATTTAATTCAGCTAAATGGCTTCCTAACTAATATTAATATATTGTCTATTTTAGTATATTTTTCTGCGAGATCGCAATTCTCAGACATAAGAAACTAACCAACTAGAGAGGCACAAGAAATCAACTATGTCTCTTAGAATATTGTGCTCAAATCGAATTTCGACACTGAGTGTATTTGTTCAACTCGATGCGTATTCTGACGCATTTAAAAATTCAAGCGGGATTTTTCAAAGTCTAGCAAATTATTTGAACAATATCTTAATTGTTGTTTTGATATTATTCAGATATTTTTAATATGATTTTGATGTAGATAAATTTTTGATGATTCGTGATGACTTAATAATAGATAAATATTTATTCAATTAATTTAATTTCCGTTCAATTTGTAATATGAAATCGGAAAAATATTCATTTTAAAAGGGACATTTTAAACCATGACACCGCGTTGTGCCAATAATTGCTTCCTTTGGTGAAGACTTGGCGAATCCACGGTAATCTCATCATTCTTCACACTGTCAAATGACTTGGAGGTTTTAAAATTATTTAGTACGTTTAAGCAATTGTTGCTTGTCATTTCGAAAGATTTGGAATTTCTTAGTGACGCACTAGCTAACTTTTTAATAGTATCTGAGATAGGATATTTAAAATCTACTCTTTCCCTTTCTCTCTCCTTAATTCTTTGATTATCGTTGACCACCATTAAGGGATCTTTCTTCTCCGTTTTTTTTTCTTCTTGCTTATCTAACTTGGAATCTTCGTGTTTCGTCCTCTGATTCTCACTTTCGTCGCTTCTACACATCGACTCTAATTTGTCCTCTCTTTTATTCGTAAATGACTCTAATCGCGGATGTTCACTCTCTTCCTCTTCTTTCTTGTCGTCTTGACCTAGTAAAGACTTTGGTGGTGCTTCCACGTAACCGCTCTCATCGCTGTCGGCCTCCTCGTCGAGAGAATCCAGGGTTAGGAACGAAGTCTCATCATTTTGCAAAAAATCGTGACCTATCCTACCAGGATACTTCTCGTTCGCTCGCCTTTCCCTCTTCTGCGGATCCTCAATCCTGTTCATCACCTCTCCCCTCGGCCGATAATCCACCACGTCGTCGAGATCCTCGACATCCTCGAAATCGAACATATTCGAAGCAGTGTCTTCCATTTCTTCTTCTTCTTCCTCCATCGATTCTTCTTCCTCGCTCCTCAAGGGAAACCTCTTCATAGAATCCATAGGATTAAAACGGGGACTACCGGCGCATGTCATGAAATGTGGCGAACCTTCCGAATTTCTTCGTGGTCCTGATCTCCTGCCGACTCGGTCTTCCGTGAAGATAACCCTTTTGATTGATCCTCGCTGATCGTTTTGATCTAGAAAATGTATTTTAAAGGTAAGCAACTTATCAAGAAGTGACATTATAATGTCCGTGTGTCA
>Ga0157363_1005272_pt1 | contig 12026 bp, 13 predicted proteins | sample AttsexASBM1_FD_111477 | JGI IMG/M metagenome (GOLD analysis project Ga0157363, IMG submission 111477) | Fungus gardens microbial communities from leaf cutter ant in Ribeirão Preto, State of São Paulo, Brazil - Atta sexdens ASBM1 | ecosystem: Host-associated > Fungi > Mycelium > Unclassified ...
ATAGTTTACTATCAACGTAGTGATATTTATCAAATAGAAGATAATAACTATCAATGATTTACAATTTATTATTTAATATTTAATATTATGATCTACTATCAAATGTCTGATAACAAATAAAGTTATTATCAAGCATGAGATAGTTATTATCTTCAATATTTGATAATAAACATGAAAACGATAATGTATTATTAACAATTTAATAATAACAATAAGATTGGAAACAAGACCGTTTATGTTAAATATATTACTTTAAATACGAAGCATCACTACGGTCTGAATATAAGATATTGAACTATTATATATATTCATATAAATGAATTTATTTCAGAAATGATTGCGTGCCGATAATTTAATAATAACTACAAAATGATTTATGATTATTATTAAGTGTAAGATAGAAACTAGTCAAAAGTTTCATAGCAACAATGAAGAGATTTCAATTGTTGTTAGTATTATCATTCTGACTCAAAGTTTACTATCAACATAATGATATTTATCAAGTATAAAGCAATAACTATCAATGGTCCACAGTTTATTATAATTTTTTGATAATTACCTCCAAAATTTCATAATAAACTAGAAAATTTTGATAGTTACTTTGAAATAGAAAATAATATTTTTCCGTGAGGGTTAATTCGAACAAAAATTGAGGAAATGTATGAAGGAGTTCTGGGTTCGTGGTTCGCCGCCGTCGTTCCTGTATCGATCGATCCATGCTACTGCTGAACGTAATCACTCCCACACCTGGTGTGCCGTCAGTTAGTAACACGATTCTCCTCATGGCGAACGTAGTTAAGTAGAATTTATACATCGCGAGTAAATTAAGTCTACATATGTACGTGAATATTAATGAAGATTACAACGAGAATAAAATTATTTTCTTCAGGGCTGCGATGATATCACGGTTGAGTGTATTCGCAAGTTTCATGAGTGATCGATCGGTTCGCACAAGTGGAGCACACGCGATATTCTCTCGTAGACGACCTTCTTTCTATTAACAGTGAGCGTCAGTTGCAGCCTCAAGAAACCCGAAGTCGCAGAGATGGCTGCGGAATCCACGAGAGGTAGGAGATTAAGGAGATCGCGCAACGTTTCCTCTTTCTTCGATGAATCGACGGAGAACGTGATGTCGCCGAAGACGATGAACGTCATCGTGGACGTTCACCACGCGGGTGAAAGATTAAGTCAACAACAAAACAATGAAAATGATATTACGATCGATAAGGAGACTAAACGATCCTCCGAACGATCTTTCCAAAGTTCCAAAGTTTCTTCGCGAGCGAGTGAAAAACCTCGAAATCGTTTCTCTGATCGCAGGAGTTCCTCGAAGGATCTTCCCAAACATGATGATTTGATGGTGGAGTCGTTGGATCTGATAGAGGAATTCGAGGCTCCGAGAAAGAGAAACGAGTCTCTCGAGGAGAAACCGCGGCGCAGGAAGCAATGGAACACCGCGGCGAACGAAACGGAAGTAGATTCGAAAAGACCGCCGCGAAAACGCTGGTCCAAGGACGCCGGGGTGATCCGATTACCCGAGACGAGCGACGACGCATCCCCGTTGATCGAAGACTCGCGTAAAACGCCGGTACCAGCACCGCGAACCAACTTGCGGCGGAGTGACGCCATCCTCTTCGACAATCCGGCGTTCGTATCTGATAACGAGGACGAGGTGCTCCGGATTGAGACTGATCATAATCAAGAGAGCACTAAGATTGAAATGAGGAGACTGAGCGATCGTTCGAATGTCAAGGACGTGGACGTCGCTGGGATTACGTCCAGCGGCTCTTCGAGGAGGCATCGACAGGAATCTGTGATGAACGAACGTCTCGCAGTGGAAAGCAATGATCGTTCTTCGAAAGCGAGATTTTCGGAAAGTCGAAGGAATAGTATTGGGGAATTCGATTCGTCGGCGAGTCTGGAGAGGATCACTGATGTTCGATCGAGCTCGATCGCCTCCGAGGAACGAGTCTCGAGCAGCCGGAAGTCCAAACCGGAAATGACGCGCAATCGATCCAGAAGGAAAGAGCGATCGTTGCTCAAGAAGAAGGAGCCTTCCGGTGAAGACGTGTTCCTCAGTTCATCCGCGAAGGATGCTAATTCGATGACAGAGACAGATACAAGGGTGAGAAGAAAGAGGAAAAAGAAACGTAAACAGGAAAAGGAAATGAAGGAGAAGGAAGAGGTGAAATTTATTTCCATAACGATTCACCGGGCGGATGTGCTGGAAGCTGATTACGTGAGCGTAAGGCGACCGATGGTCAGGGTTCATATCGTGGAGGCTCACACGGGTTCATATTTGAAGAGCACAGAGAGCGGCGATACATATCTTCAACCGATGATCACCGGCAAGTTTGACTTCAAGAAGAATAGGTCGATGATACCAGTCTGGGAAGAGGAGCTTATCTTTGAACACAACTTCGACGCGATTATGAGACGCGAAGATGGCGAACAAGTGGTGATTCTCTTCGAAATTATAGAGCTCCTGAGCTTCGCCGACGCAAGCATCAGTTATGACAAAATTGGTAAATTTCTGCTCAAATCTAAGTATATTATCTAGCTAATTTATTAGAAAAATGATAATGAGAATGCATGAGATTAGTTGTCTTTTTTTAAGACAATTTTACATGAAAAAGTTTATTTTTTCGTTTTTTTTCTAAATTAATTATTTTATTTACGTCAAGTGATTAACATATAAATTATATGCTTTTGAAAGTACGATAACAATTAAATAATCAACAATTAAATTCTTAAGAACAGAGATTTGTTAATATTGAGCTAGAAATAAGTTAAATAAATTATTCGATTGTAAATGTTATTAATATATAATATCTATTACAATATTTAGGAACTCTTATAATTTTTTAGAATTGCATTGAGTTTTTTGCTTGCTAAAAATCTAATAATTCACGTTTGACAATTCAGGTAGCGAGGGATGCTGGAACAAAATCGCCTGGGCATTTCTTAAGCCCGTAGGAACTAACAATATTCTTCATATAGACAAAAAAGTGCGATTGCAACTTTACAAACCTAGACGGAGCTTTAAAAAATACGGAAGACAAAAGTGCGAGGTATTTATCGTTTTTGTTACGCAAGCAAATTTCTTTAGTATTTTCTTTATTTCATTTGTCAAAAATTGGCATTGCCAATTTTTACACTTTCTACACATTTCCTAAAAACTGCCTATGTGTTCCGCTTTGATTCATCACTTTCTGTTTTTTCAATTCGCCTAAAAATTTTGAGAAAAATTTTTAGGATAAATAGACTACAGAATAAATTTGCAGATCACAACAAATATCATGTCGTCTTTTATCGCTCTATTATATTTGGGTTCTTTAAAAAAAACCAGATGAAAGTTTTTGGCATAGATATCATTGAATTCTATTGTTGGCTGTAATGAACAATGAACGTAATTTATCACAAAAAAAAGAAGGATCGTACAACTTTTTATCTTCAGAATGCGATTTTCACTTTTTCGTAAAACTAATCTATCTATAGCGTATCTATAGCGTATCTATAGCGGAGGATTAGAAGCTTTAAGATCTTCTTAGGATGATTTACGTAAAATTTCGCAACAATGTCATATTGAACAAACTTTTACTACTTTTATTTTGCATACAGGTTTATACTTGGTGGCAGTCGAACAATAGAGACAAGTATCCCAGTAGTCTCCTAGTAACGGTGACATCAATCCCACCGCCAAAACTCGAGTCAGTGCTTTATCAAAAGCTGTCAATAAATGATCTTCTTGATGAATCACAAAACAACTTGCGGGATCTTTCAAAATGCACGTCGGAATCGATAGGTCTTCCTAAATGGGCGCGATTAGCGGCTCAATCTTGCAAAATTCCGAATGAGAAGATGTTCGAGACGGAAGTGAGCGAAAGAGGCTGCTTCTACGTCGCCTTCAGCAACGACGGCAAGTATCTGGCTTGCGTCCATTCCGAGGAGTACTATTACCCAATTGTCGTTTATGAGGTGCGTCAATATCGCAGATATCGCAAACAAATATCACGAAAGGAGAGGAGAATGAAAGAAAAGAATGAAAAAGATAATTAAATTTTTCTGAGGCAATAAGATCGTAAAATTCAGTTGTTTTTATTTGTGTTCAAATTGTTATCAATTGTGTTTATCATTATTTCGATTTCAGGTCGAAACCGGCAAGATCCATGTTCGATTTCTCGGTCACAAGGCTTTCGTGTACTCTCTAAATTGGTCCAGCGACGATCATTGCCTGTTGTCGGCGTCAACGGATCAAACGGCACGTATCTGGGACGTTCGCAGTCAAATCGTGCAGCACATCGAGGTCATTAATTAAGATTAACGATATTAATTTTTAATTATAAGCTTCTTTCAATTTTTTAAATATCTAAAACTGTGCATTTTATTGACAACAAATGCGTTTTAACATATTCGCGTTAATTTTTTCTAATAAGTATTTTATATATAATTAAAAAAACTTAAATTGTTAAATTGAATAAAATTGTTTGAAACATAACACGATCTGTGGCAGATCGTGTTATGTTTCAAACAATTTTATTCAATTTAACAATTTAAGTTTTTTTATTTTGAATTGTTAAAGGAAAATTTGTGTTTAATATAAATGTACACAAAACAAATTTATTGTAGATGCTGCCACATCCTTCGTATGTCTATTGCGCCAAGTACGGGCCCGGCAATGCGACGATCGTAGCGACAGGATGTTACGATCGAGTAGTTCGCATCTGGGTGAACGACAGGAGATCAAGGAAGCGAGAATTGAACCAGGAATTGGAAGGCCACGAGGGTTTCGTCAATTCGATGGTCTTTCAAAAAAACGGTAATTTGATTACCGCCGACAGCGTAGGATTGATAATTCTTTGGACAATCCGTATAGACAGTAAGATATCATCTAAGAGGACTGGATGCATCTTGAGGAAGATAAAAATTCGCGAGATCGAGGGTGTCGTTATCAACACAATCGTTCTGCATCCCCTGGAGTCTAGACTCCTCGTACATTCGAGAGATAATGGCTTGCGAATGCTGGATCTCGCAACCGGCGTAGTATTGCAAAAGTATAAACGACTAAATAATCAAAGGCACGTTGGACTTTTTATGCATTTCTAACATACGCGTTCTCATTGCAATTAACTTTCTTTATATATCCCAGCATATGTGATATATGAAGATAACGTTTAATAATATTGAATTTTTTTTTCTTTTTCTTATATTGCCTTCTTTCTTCTATTTTTCTTAATTTTTTCTCGATATTTTTTTTCGATTAATTTTCTTCCTTATTTTTTTCACATCCTTTTTTAAATAATATATCCTTATTTAAATTTATTATATCCACTTCACACTTTTTTCTCCATTTTTTATCAATCTTTTTTACGCTAGCTTTGCTTCTCAATAGATTTTCCAAATCTCTGTTGCACTTTATATTTGTTTTATCACTACTGCTGCTTCTCGTATTCGTTCATTTTTTAATTAAACTTTTTTGTTAATTCGATCTATCGTGTGAGCCTCTTTTCTTTCTTACTTATAGAATACAATTGAAAGCTTGTATATCTCCCTGCGGTGGATTTGTTATATGCGGTAGCGAGGATTCCGTATTGAATATCTGGAATTTGGAGACAGGTAAACTCGTAGCCAAGTACACGAATGATGAACGTAATTCGGCTAAGATAATTGTTACCTGTGTGGATTACCATCCCTACGATCACGTTTTGGCATATTCGATATTCGGCAATCCCACATCAGTAGGTGTTCTGAGATATAATAAAGACGCCAATGGGAATGACGTTGGATTACATCTTATGGAAGACGCGTCACAAAGTCGAGGTAATGAAGTGATCTTGAATGCCTTGAGCTGCCCTCGACAGAGTAAACCTAACGTAGCAGGGAGGAAGGAAATGCCCCTTTTGCTTCATCATTTAACAGCCGATCACACGATAATACAAATCGAAAATAATGATTATGGACGACTGTGGACAATGCCGCACTATTCGAGAGAAATGGAGCGAAATTGGAGGAAGAAGAGTTGGGATCGACTTCATAATATTATTGAAAAAATCGACTCAATATTATTCGGGAATTCAATGTTTGAAGACGTCGCCAAACAGAGTTCCAGCGCGAACTGTGATTCTTGGACCAACAACGCGTCTAACAACGTCGATTTGCAACGAAATGTACTTCTCGATGATCGTGCCGTGAACTCCATAAGATCCCATGATGGTAACAATACGCAGTCTAGCTTCACGACTGTATCAAAGAGTTTGGATCATTCATCTGATTTTCGCAATTCGGCAGTTGCGTTAAAAAAAACAGATACGTCGTTGCACATAAACTCCCCAGACAGCGCTGGTACTTATATCGTGGAAATGTCGAACTTCAATAAAAACATTAAAGTTGGTGTTACAACTGAGGAGAAAGATTCCGTCCAAACGATTGGGAGTGATAGTTCACGGATTAGTAATGTTACATTCCTCGTAGAGAATGAGCGAACATAAGTGATATCATTTCTTATACTTCTTAATTCTCTTTTAAGCTCAATTTTTTTATATTTGGTCCCGTTAACATGATGAGTATTCTATCTTCATCGTATTGTACAATTTTATAATATTATTAATTTGACATTTTATTTATGTGTAAAAAAATAAAATGCATGTGGAAAAAATTATACATAAACTTTATTTTATATGCTGTAACTTTAGTTGCAGATCAATAGAAAAATAAAAATATATTCATTATAAATAAATCTTGTGAGAATTTCTAATGACACGCTTACAATATGGCAAAAAAGGTAATTACAATCCAAGTCAAATCACGTATCAGAAGCGTGTAATGTTCAATGTATGTGTATGTGTGTGTGTGTATTTGTGTGTGTGTGTGTATGTATGTGTATATATTTTATATATAAATATACATATATAGAAATTATACATGTATAGAAGTAATTTCTTTATTTATAGATATGGAATGCTGTTATTTAGTTAATATATTATACACAGCCAATCTTTTGTCATTAGACAATCATACTGTTTCGTTTAATATATATCATGAATTAACTTTGCAAAGTTAAACGACAAAAAATTAAAGGGGATACAATATAACATTGTTAAAGAATACTCGACATTAAAATTAATATCTTCAAGAAATTCAACAAAATTATAATAAAATTTCTTTGTAAATAAACTGCACTTTGTTATAAGTTCAACGGTTTACAATAACATATCTGCTTATATGATAACAAAAACTTAATTCATAACGGTAAACGTTAAGAAAAACTATTATAACACGCGCGTATAAATTGTATACAAGCCTTTATATAAAAACGAGTAATTTTTTCGAAAAATTCTATTTATATTATAAATAAATATATGTGTTATCTCTTTTGCTCATATCTTTTGATACTTAGAGAAAAAAGAAAGTTTTCAAATAACAAAACTGATAAATTTTATTAAAACTTAAAATAATAATTGTTATTCCTTTTTGTAATGATTATGTGCGTATCAATGTGTAACCGTGACGAAAAAAAATAAAACTTTACAGGTAACTCGTAGAAGTGTTCCCTTTCGATTTTGATGAGCTTTGAATGTTGTTTTGTAGACAAAAAAAAGGACAAATTTTTTTTATAACCAATTGATAAAAGGCGCAAGGAGTGCAACACTCCTTTGAAAAAAAATTGGTTACTATCTTTTGAGCGAATTAAAATTATAAGAGAAAAAAAGTTTGAAATAAAAGTTGAATTGTTCTAAGAATACTTAATAATTATAATAAATATAATTTTAAAAAGATTACAATTGATATTAATTAAAAAAAATTTTTTTTAACTATCATAAAGTATTTTTCAAACCATTAAACTTTTCTTCAGAACATATTTTTTTATCTACAGTTTTAACGATATTCGCTTTCGAAAAAAACCTTTTCTTTAAAAAAAAAAATTTTCTTCAAAAGTATTTCATTCCCTGAACATGCGATTAGATCTTTATAAAAAAAAAATATGAGTCCTTTATTTTTGTGTAGAACATAACAAGCAAAGCTCATCAAAATCGAAAGAGAATGTTTCCATGGGTTTCCTTGTTAGAAACATTCCTTGTGTCGTTCTTTCATGACAAGTTCGAGCATATATAAACAGTCCATTATCACGGCGTCATAAGATAACAATACATATATTCATAAAGAAAAAAATAAATATTTCTAATTGTCGATTTAATCAACTAAGAAGGAAGACCTTCAACTTCTTCGATGTATTTGGCACGCTTTTCTTCTACTAATAACTTATCAATGTATATATCTTTTTCAGTGCTAGTGTCAATCAGTTTTAAACCCAACATGGTACCATTGACTGGCGAGAGACTGTCAAATACCGACTCCACGATTACAGAGACGAAGTCCTTATCAAGCACTAAATCCTTAAATTTGACGCAGTCGGTCACCGTCCAGTCAACATTTAAAGGCTCTATTCCTAATCAATGTTAAAAGTCATGTTAGAATTCCTTGCGAGTGATATAAGAATTTAAATTGTATTTGTAACGTAAAAGAAGCCTTTTTCTTACCAACGAGTTTAGCCTTTACTGCTTGATATGGTAATTTCAAGAATTTACTCATCAACGGCTGCAAATTGCTGATAGATATTATCGTCACGTCGCCGTAGTCACAGAGATATACTGATACATCATTATCGCTGATAATGTCAGTAACATATACTCTAAAATAAATATTATGTTATTATTAATCATTATTATATTCTTTTTTATATTGCAAAATGATGTGCTGCATACCTATACCAATCATCTTGAAGTTTTCCTGCATAGAGTTTGCCTTCACTGATAGACTCCAAAGGCGGATTATCGTTTGCATCGTAGTACTTTCGTAAGTCCATCATCATTTCCTACAAATAAGAAGGTCCAGAATATATTTAATTAATTAATTGAACAAAACGTACACTTAAAAAATTCCTATTGATTTTTACGTACTCTTAACTGGCTAGCATTGTTCAACGGTTGCACGATAAAATGTCCTGGATGCGCAACTAATGTTACATGGACATCAAAATACTGACCGATGTCTGAAATTACAGGTGGATTCAATTTGCCAACGATCTCGGGAACACGAGTACTTTTGCGATCCAATCGTTTCTTGGATTTGTTATTATTATTGCTATCTTCTTTGATTCTATACATACATAGAAACTCGTTTAATAAAATTTATAAAGCTAGTACACAATTATAAAAGCACAGAGTTATATAAATAAATATATATATATATATATATATAAATATGTAGCAAAAATGAAACAAAAATAAAATACAAAGACATAGAGCATGCATATAGGGATAGTTCGTAACAGAACTGCCAAATTTTTACTTCGATAGTTCGCCGGCATAAATCAGTGATGTATTTATCGAAGCCAACATGTTATTCGGTCCAATTCTTTTAAAAATCTCTACTACTGGAACTCCAGAATTGCTGATCCTAATGACCCTCGCTACAAGCATATCTGTGTCCGAAACTAATTCTTGGAATCTTGCCACGAATCTCTTGTTGTACATTGACTGATCAATATTGTGCAGAAAGATTTGCATTGCCTGATTTTTTACACACGAACATATAAATATCAGTTTTATCTTCACAAAAAATTAAAGAAACATTAAATGTCGATGAAAAAAACAATTTTCTCATACTTGCGGAGGAATGCACTGTAGAGTCTTTGATGTTTTGTCTATGTGAAATAGATTTGCTCTTGGTATCAAAACAATTTTACCAACGTCAATCAGAAATACCGTTACTTCTTGCTCAGCAGGAATGTCAGTCACTCTTGCCCTATACAATTGCGAATTCCAGTCCGCAAGGTATGTTTTTGTAAAGTTAATCGCATTCACCTTCATTTTTGTAGCAAATTGAAACATATTTTCATTACTCAATATATTTTTGGTAAATGAGTTTAATTGCGTATAAACTTTACCATACTCATCTATGTGCGTGACGTTTAATTCGATTAATTGTCCTACCTGTGAAAAACAATCGATGTATTTAAGAAAGCAAAAAAGAATCGCAATAACAGAAAATCATAATAATAAATCAAAAGACAATTACACGCATTTTGAACGTAACAGTCATAACTTCTAAAATTTTGTCAATTAGGATTTGGTTCACATCAATATCTTCGTCTCCTTTGCTGGTGTCGTAAAAAGTTACCATTACGTATGAACCATATTCATCGCTATCCATACCATGTACTTTCACGTAAAACAATTGATCGATTAAAAGATAATTTTCGATCTCCGTTATCATCTGGGCGCAATCGCGAAACTCCTTTAATCCTTGAAGACCTATTCTTATAGCCTATATAAAATAGAAACATACATGAGATCAAATTAAATTAATGTAAAGTACATATCCGTTTGCAATGTTGCAATTGCAGATTAACTTCAATCTCGGTTCAATTTACTTGTCACCTTTTTCTAATTTCTAGAACTAGAAAAAGATGGAGTATAAGTTGAATCTAGATTAAAGTCAATCTACAATGATAAAAATGAGAATTAAAAAAAATGTCAAATAGTTGAGTTACTTGAAATGGAAGAGTGTTGAATCTCTTGTCCAAAGGATGCAGAACGTCAGATTTATATTGCTCCACATATCCCTGGTCGATAAAGAATACCGTGGCGATTCCAGTTTCATTGTTATAATCTGTGCACTCAACTCGATGCCAATAATTTTCCTCGAGTACGGCATAGAAATCGCCGGGTATGCATGCCACGGACGAGATAGGTTTATTTATTTTATCATAATAACTTGTCATTTCATTTGTCATATCAACAAATTCGTTCTACGAAACAAGAAAAGTGTTAGCCCGTGAAAAAAAAATGAATGGATAAACAAGATATTGGGATACTTACATTGTCATCGCCTAGGCGAACCCAAATTTCAACGGTGTTTACAACGTAAGTGACACATACTTGCCAAATATGTGCTTCAGGTACTGGCAATATACTGGGCGTGGCGGGTCCAATCGGATTCAATTGTATTTTCTTGTTAGTCAGAAGAATATTCTCAGGAATATTCTCAGGAATATTCTTGAATGCGGAATTACCGTCCAATCGCTAAATAAAAAAAAATATGCTTATTTCGAATTCTTCTGGAAACAATTATAACATACAATGCACATTTGTATTACTTTTAAAGTTGGAGAAGTTAGGCAAAGTATCATGGAATCCCCAACACCTTTCTCTTGATTTATATCCACGCATTTTTCAATAATTGTTTGCCAATTGTGGGGCAGAGCCTCCCCATACTGTTCATTGTAATATTCGGGTAATAGATGCATGAAGACCCCACTATGATGCGTAGTTATAATTTTTAAAATGCGTTTTTTAATTAATTCTGCATCAGCAGTCGTCACCTCGGAGCTCGTCGATTCCTTAGCAAGATGTCCCAGAGCTAAACGTGCTGCAATTTTCTCGGCTTCCTCTTCAGTCGCTGCGTCCTCTGGGTATGTGTGGAATGTATGCGAACCAACCTATGAGATTCATGGATTAATAAACACAATTAATTAAATAAATAAATATAAATATAAATAAGGACTCTCAATATTAAACAATATTAAATAATAAAGGTTCAGATGAGGCTAATAAGAGTCATATGCTGTTATAAGTGCGAAGAGATAGGCAAAGCAGATAATCTTCAGAGACTCACGATTATCTTCATTTTATTACGTTTTTGTCGAAATATAACAGCCTATAACAGCATATGATTCTCATAAGCCTTATCTGAACTTTGATTATTTTTATTATTCATTGATCAATGTAGAAAATATCTATATCTTTCAATAATTAAATATATTCAATTGATATATTTACTTTCACACTGGCATAGATGGTGACTTTAACAGAATGTTTCTCTTTCTTTAAATACATTTTATAAATTGGTGGTGGCAAGTTTAACATGTTGGCACGAACTTCCAACTCTTTTCGAGAATCAAGAGCCTCCAATGGCGGTGCCTGTAAAGGTGTCTTTTCATATTGAAAATATCACGTGATAAAAAT